>ENA-OYYR01000309-OYYR01000309.1-human-gut-metagenome-genome-assembly--contig:-NODE-309-length-24371-cov-5.142170_pt1 | contig 24371 bp, 15 predicted proteins | sample MGYA00244066_ERZ653454 | MGnify/ENA primary metagenome ERZ653454 (study PRJEB26926, sample SAMN06165163) | human gut metagenome | biome: ENVO:00009003; feature: ENVO:2100002; material: ENVO:00002003...
CTTCTATCTTGCAAGAGGTTGGGCCATGCTTGCTACGGTTTAGCGGACAGTAATATAAAACTTACATAAAGTAATCACACTGCACACACCTTAAAACTGAACACACAGGTTCGTAATTAATCCTTATCTTGCGTATAAGTGATCGAAATCAGACCTGCGTTGACTTTAAAGAGATATAACAACAAATAACGACTTTAAAAGCCATGAAACAAATCCTCGCATTATCGGCAGTCGCAATGCTGCTGGGAGTTGTCTCCTGTTCGCAGGAGGATATAGCCGGCCCTCAGGGCGACGGCAACGTGACATTCACTGTCACTATTCCCGAGAAAATGGGTACACGTTCGTTTGCAGACGGACTTACCGCCAACGACCTTCAGATGGCGGTGTATGACGCCGAGACCGGCTCGCTTGTCATGACGCCGGCGGAACAGAAGTTCAGCGAGGCAGCCTCCGGCTCCCTTACCACAACCGTATCAATGAACCTTGCCTCGGGCCGCAGTTACAAGATTGCCTTCTTCGCACAGAACAAGGAGGGCGGGGCATATACCTTCAATGCCGACAATAAGACCATCACCGTCAGCTATGGCGCGATGGCCGGGACTTACAACACCGATGCCTTCGACTGTTTCTATACGCTGTACGAAACCGGCGAGGTCACCGGCGCCATCAATCATGTTGTGACGCTGAAACGCCCCGTTGCACAGGTTAACTGGGGAACATCCGACCTGGCCGAGCCGGTTGTCGTTGATCCCAACGCATACGGAGCGGATGCCGCCAACCTTGTATCAGAGGTCTCGACAAAGGCATATACCACGTTCGACATGTTCAGCAGTGATGTCACAGGCGAAGCCGAGGAAGTGACGCTGCCGTATTTGGCACGTCCGGCAGGCGCGGAAAACTTCCCTGTCCAGTCCGATAAATACGCATACGTCTCCATGCAATACCTGTTGGTGCCTGCGGCGTCGTCGGTGATTGACATAACACTGAAGACGGCCAACAGCACTACGGCCGTAAAGCCGTTGAGCACAGTGGCGGTGACCAATGTGCCGGTGCAGGCCAATTACCGCACCAACATCTACGGCGCGCTCCTGACCAATCCCAATTATTTCACTGTAACCAAGGATGAAAACTGGAACGACAGCTATGATTTCCCGGTCGTGCCAGTAGAAGTGAAAAGCGATGAGGAACTGGTAGCCGCACTGCAGAACGGCGGAAACTATGTGATACCGGAAGGCGAGAGCCTGACTATGCCCGATGTGACTACGTCCGTAGTATTGTCAAAACCCCTGAAACTTAATGTCGAAGGTACGATGAATCTGACAGGTGTGGGTACGGCCGATTCTCCTAATGCCGCAGACAGAATAAGGAATCTTACGCTGCTGAATGTGGCCAGCTATGTTGAATTGACAGGTAACGGGACAATTGAAGCTGACGGCGGAGATTTCTTGTTCCATGTCACCAAAACAGGAACACTTAACATTGATGGAGTAGATATAGTGTATAACTGTACCGAAAACGCGTCAAACAGAGCGGCAATCAATACCGGTGTCAATCCCGTGACTGTGAAAAACAATACCATTACTACGAACTGTACGGCAGTGCGTCACAACAGTTCCGGTACACTCACAATGGAGAATACTACAATAAATGTAAGTCTCCGCAGTGATGGCGGCAACATGTGGGACGCTATATTTTCCAGAGGAAATGTTGATCTGACAAATGTAAAGATTAACAGTAAGGCACGTGGCCTTGAGATAACGGCTTCCATGGACAAGCCCTTTGACGGCAGGCTCAAAGACTGTGAGTTCTATACAGAGGGAGACCGGGTATTGTATGTAGAATCTGCATGGACAGAAGGCTCAAAGCTGACAATAGATGGCGGCAAATATTCTTGCAAAAACTCAACCGGTACAGAATATAAAGCACCCATCGTTTTCGATAACAACAGAAGCGGAAAGAAATTTGACTGCAACATCATTTCCGGTGAGTTCGTGAAACAGCCGTGGGGATTCCAGGGAGGCACATGGCCTAATTGGATTGACGACGATCCCTCCGTATATCTTGCTCCGGGATCGGTATGGGAGGAGATAACCCCCGCCGCAACCAACCCGGTATATACCTGGCGAGTAGTAAAGCAATAACAGCGATGCCGAGATTCAGGAGGCTGTGCCGTCGCGGCGCAGTCTCCGCCTCAGCGTATTAATCTGTAAAATCCCCTGAATCCGGTGTAATATCAACCTGTTACCGTGAAGAAATATATCATAAGAATACATACGTGCATCCTTGCACTGGTGCTGGCCACAGGCATCAGCGCGTCGGCGCTAAGCCGGGATGAGCGCGAGTTCGCGTCAGGCTTCAGCATCAACAAGAGCAGCCTGGTGATTGACGACGGCCTGGAGAGTCTGGGACGCAAGGTCGCCGACTGGCACAAGGCCGGCCATATCGAACGGTTTGACGTGTGTGGCTACTCGTCGCCCGACGGGCCGTATGCCTTCAACAGCAGACTGGCCGAAGATCGTGCCGAAGCGGTACGCAGGTATTTCAACCGGTACTGGGGTATCCCTGTCTCGCTGATCAACGTCAGCAATGTGGCCGAGGACTGGGATACGACACGCGAGCTGATAGCCTCCGGCGACATCGGCGACAAGGACAATATTCTTGCCATCATCGACAGCGAGCCGGACGGCGACCGCCGCGAGGCCAAGTTGCGCAGATATGCCGGAGGTAAGGCATGGCGTCGGCTGGCAGCCGAGGTATTTCCGCAGGTGCGCCGTGCCAGGATTGTGTTAGTCACCGACGAAGGAGAGTTCGAGGCTGTGCTGACCGACGAGGGAACCATCATCGAGACTGTCGAAGAACCGGTCGTGGAACAACCGGCAGCAGAACCTATGGATGAAGTTCCTGAAGCAGTTGACACGGTGCCGACCGCGACCGAACTGCCGGTGTGGCAGCGTCACGCATACCTCAAGACCAACGTGCCGGCATGGTTCCTGCTCTGGATCAACCTCGCCGGCGAGTACGACATAGCCAAGCACTGGAGCGTCAACCTATCCATATACTACAGCGGCTTCGATTACTTCCGGCGCACGCGCAAGTACCGCACGTTCGCGGTGATGCCCGAGGTGCGCTATTGGTTCCGTCCCGAAAACCAGGGATTTTTCATAGCACCGCATTTCGGATTGGGATGGTACAACGTGGCGTTCGAAGGCGCATACCGTTATCAGGACCATGACGGGCGCACCCCGGCCATTGGCGGCGGCGTCAACGCCGGCTTCCGCTGCAACATCAGCCGCAACAAGCGATGGCTTCTGGAATGTTCCGTAGGTTTCGGCATATACGCCCTGGACTACGACATGTTTGTGAACAAGGCCAACGGGCTGTTGGCGGGGCGCAAGAAGCATACCTTTTACGGCATAGACAATGCCGCCCTGTCGGTGTGCTATATGTTTGACGTCAGGAAGAAAGGAGGCAGGAAATGAAACCTTTGGGATTCATGTCACCGGCATTCCGGCTTCTGACAGCGGTTATTGTGCTGACAGGCGCGCTGACCCAGACGTCGTGCGTGCACGAATTCCCCGAGAACACAATGCCGAAGCGTGACATAACGCTTACCATCCGTCATCTTCAGGAATGGACGCATACCGAGATGACCGTTACGCGACAGGATGCCGCCGCCACGGTGTGCCGCTATCACCTCAAGGCATACCCCGCCGGACTGGACCAGGTGCCGGTGGCCGAGTTTACTTTCTTCCAGACCGACCTGGACCGCAACGATTTCACAGTGACCATCCAGCTGTGCGAGGGGGACTACGACCTGTATTGCTGGAGCGATTACGCCGATGCCACGCAGCAGTCGTCTTATTTCTTCGACTCGTCGGAATTCCACAACATCCTATATGCCGAGCCGTATAACGGCAATAACGAGCTGCGCGACGCATTCCGCGGCAACGTCTCGTTTACGGTGGCCAGCACGATGAATGCCGAGTATCATCAGGATGTGGAGATGACCCTGGAGCGACCTTTCGCCCGGTATGAGTTCCGCGCCACAGACATCAGCGATTTCGTGGACCGCGAGATGACGCGGCGCAATATCTCGAGAGGCGAGGAGTCCGAGGCCGGCCCACCGGCCAACATCGAGCACCGGCTTCCCAACATCAACCGGTACCGTATCCGGATGGTGTATTCCGGCTATATGCCCTCAAAGTTCGATAACTTCCAGAACAAGCCCGTGGATTCGGCCACCGGCATGAGCTATGACGCAGAGATCAGCATCCTTTCCAACGATGAGGCACGCCTCGGGTTCGACCACGTGATGGTGAACGGACACGAGTCGAGCGTGGCTGTGGCCATGGAGGTATATGACCCCGACGGCGAGTTGATAGGCAGCACGTCCACCATCAACGTGCCTACCATGCGGGGACGCAACACCATAGTGCGGGGACGCTTCCTGACGTCGCAGGCCACCGGTGGCGTCGGTATCGACCCCGGCTTTGACGGCGAATACAATATAGAACTATAACAAATTGCACATCAACCAACTTTATAATAATAACATGAAAAAGTTTTTTGCATTTGCTACGACAGCGACAATGCTGTTCGGCTTCGCGTCATGTTCCAGTGAGCTGGATGCTCCGGGAGCGGAGGGCGACGGCAACGTGAACTTCACTGTCACGCTTCCCGGCACCCCGGGCACACGAGCCTTCTCCGACGGACTCACCGCCGAGAACCTGCAGGTGGCCGTATATGACGTCACCGACCCCGACAATGTACTGCTTGCCACCACCAAGGAACAGGACTTCGGCAATTCGCTGCAGACCACCGTAAACCTGAACCTGGCCAACGGTCGCAGCTACAGGATCGCCTTCTTCGCCAGCCTGAAGGACGGCTCTCCCTACACCTTTGACACCGCGAACAAAAAGATTACGGTGGACTACACCAAGATGACCGGGTACAACAGCACCGACAGCTACGACTGCTTCTATCAGCTGTTCGAGACCGGCAAGGTCACCGCAGCCATCAACGAGACCGTCACCCTTTACCGTCCCGTGGCGCAGATCAACTGGGGTACCTCCGACCTGAAGGAAGATGTGCTGAAGGTTATCTACGGAGAGAATGACCTGGAGAACCTTTACACCAAGGTCACGACTATGGGCTATACCGAGTTCGATATGTTTGCGAAGGATGTGGTGGAAGGCACACAGGTGGATGTGACGTACGGACTTGCCGCACGTCCCGCCGCTGCCGAGGACTTCCCGTATCAGCCCAAGGGTGACGACGGCGAGCCGGTAAAGACTTACGACTATCTGTCGATGCAGTATCTGTTGGTGCCTCAGGCATCGTCGCTGGTTGACCTGAAGCTTGAGTCTGCCGCGTCGGCCACGGCCACTGACGCAATCGCAGTGGTGAACGTTCCCAACGCCCCGGTACAGGCCAACTTCCGCACCAACATCTTCGGCGCCCTGCTTACCAATCCCGCGGAATTCAACGTGGTCAAGGAGCAGAACTACGAGACACCCGACTATAACGTTGCGTGGAACGGCGAAGTGGACAAGAACATTCCTTCGGAGGATGTCGCCGGCGTCACCACATACACCATCACGACTCCCGCACAGCTGGCCGGCCTTTCCGCTTTGGTCAAAGAGGGCGATACCTTCAAGGGCAAGGCCGTCAGGCTTGACGCAGACCTTGACATGAACAATGAGATGTTCACCCCGATCGGCTACTTCTCAAGCAACGGCGCATACGGTTTCGCAGGCACGTTCGACGGTAACGGCAAGACTATCAGTAACCTTAATTGCGTCGAGGTTCCCAATGGCGACAGCAACGCGGCCGGACTGTTCGCATACATCAAGAGCGGTGCTGAAATCAAGAATCTTACAGTTGACGGCGCCAAGGTAATGGGTACTCATTTTGCCGGTGTCATCTGCGGATACGCTCATGCGGGCGATGCCGCTAACCTTAAGATTACTAACTGCATTGTCAAGAATTCATCGGTAGTGTCTTCAATGGGCAAAAACGGAAATGACGGTGACAAGGCCGGAGCCATAACCGGTTTCCTTCAGAAGGGTGAAGTGACCGGCTGTATGGTCGATAATGTCACTGTCGAGGCAATGCGCGATTGCGGTGTGTTCGTAGGCTGCATATCGCAGGCCCCTTCTCAGGCCACAAAAGTTCAGAACAACCGTGCCTCTAACTCTACCCTCACTGTCAAAGGAAATGCCGCCGAGGCTCTTGGTACGGAAGTGGGCCGTATAGTAAAGAATGGTTCGATCAACGTTTCCGGCAATACATTCACCGGCTGCACCATGAATGTGGCGGACTTCGATTGCCGCGAGGCATCGGGCGACAAGCAGTTTATCAACATCACCTGCAAGCCCGGAGTGACACTGAACATCGTCAATGTCAAGTCCCGCGGTATGTATGTCACCCAGCCCAACACCGAGAAGGTGACCGTAAAGAACTGCACGTTCACAAAGGCTGCAGTACTTGGAGACAAGTCCAGCAAGAGCTATCTGTGCCGTAAGGGCATCGAGATAATCAGTACCCGGAGCGATGCGACAGCCAACGCGGAGATCACAGGTTGTGATTTCCAGAGCTCGTTCGGCCATTCTATCCAGTTCCAGAACTATGCGGATGTGAATGTGACCGTGAAGGGCAATAAGTTCGCAGGCTGGGGCCAGAAAGAGGAGGATCAGGCCGACATAGAGACCTCGTGCGCTATCGTGGTTTGCGGCACATCGCTTTGCGACACTCCCGAAGCACGTCAGGCATTTGTAGATCAGTTCCTGAAGGACAACACCTGCGCTTCGAACTATACCAAGAATGATTTCAAATATGGCTATGTCCGCTTCGACACGACGCCTGCGTATGTAGCTAACGAGCAGGGCGAAATTACCCAGAAGTAAAACTCGGCTGGTTGTACAAAGGAATCATTTATACCGAATAAGCATAAATCTTAATTACTGAAAAATGCGAAAGCCGGGAGTGTCACACAGACGCTCCCGGCAATGTTTTTACTCGTCACTCGTCACTATTTACTTATTCTTTTGCGAGGGCGAGATCGAGGATTTCGGAAGGGGTGGAGACGATGTGGTCGGCGTAGGCCGACTTCAGCTCCGAGACGGGACGGAAGCCCCAGGTAACGCCAACAGATTCGATGCAGGCGCGGCGCGCCGTCTCCATATCCACTGCCGAGTCGCCGCAATACAGCACATCCCGCTTCGGACACGGGTGGTCGCTCAGTGCCTGGAACACAATGGAGGGATCCGGTTTCTTGGGACGGTCCGACACTTCGCCAAGGATTGCCGCAAACTCTATGTCGGGGAAGTAATGCCTGATGATGGCGTCCACGGCTTTCTGATATTTGTTGCTGGTCACGGCTATGGCTATGTCGTGGTCGCGAAGGTCAAGCAGAAGCTCCGGGATGCCGGGATATGGCTTTGTCATGTCGGTGCAATGCTGATCGTAATACTCGCGGAACGAGGCCAGCATGGCGTCGATGGTCTCCGGCCCCGCGTCCGGTTGGGCGCGCTCCAGGAGCTTGCGCACGCCGTTGCCTACCATATAGTTGTAGGCCGACAGGGGATGGGTGGAGAACCCCGCTTCCTTCAAGGCATGGTTACAGGCGTTGCCAAGGTCCGCTATAGTGTTCAGCAATGTGCCGTCAAGGTCGAATATTACAAATTTTTTCATATCGTAGTCTAATCTAATCAGAAAGGATAACCTATAGAGAAATGGAAGGCACGGTCACGTCCCCATTCAGGATGTATCAGCGGCCATGGCTCGGCGTTGATGGCCGGGTTGTGCGCTTTCATGCCCAGGTCGAAACGAATCAGGAAGTAGTTGAAGTCCAGACGTATTCCGGCACCATAGGCCAGGGCAATCTGTTTGTAGAACGAGTTGAAGCTGAACATGCCTTCCGGCTGGGTGGCGTAGTCACGTATGGTCCAGATATTGCCGGCGTCGACGAACAGCGCTCCTTCCACTACCCAGAACATTTTAACGCGATATTCCACGCTGAGGTTCAGCCTTATGTCGCCGCATTGGTGAATGAAGTCAGACTGCGAGTTCGTGGAGGGATAGCGCCCCGGTCCGAGCGTACGCACCGACCAGCCGCGCACGCCGTTGGCCCCGCCGCCGTAGAACCGCTTCTCGAACGGCAGTATACTGGAATTGCCGTAAGGCACCCCGATGCCGAAGCCTCCGTGACAGGCCAGGGAGTTGCGGCTGTCGAACGTATGAAGGTATGTGAAATCGCCGTCGGCACGCACATACTGCGAATAGCGGATGCCGAACACCTTGTAGGGATTCTCGTGGAATTGCCGCTTGGGATTGATCAGCCGGTTTATGGCAAACAGCAGGTTGCCTGCAATCTCCACGTTGGTGCGGAACGTCAATATGTCGCGCTGCAGTTTGTGGCGTATGCCCGGCGGTTCCTGACGTTTGGTGGTGTGGTAGAACTGGAAGCCCGAGCGCAGTATGAAATGGTCTTCGTAGCTATACCGCAGCAACGGATTGTCCGGCGCTATCTGGTCGATGAAGTCATTTGTGCTCGCGGGCAGATATACGTACGATACGTCAAGGGGCGTCCATACATAACGCGACGGGTTGCGGCGCGACGTCCATTTATAGTTCCAGCCTACTGCGGACACGATGCGTGTGTATTCAGGCCGTTCCTGGTAATTGATAGACATGTTGAACTCTGTGGACGCCTTGATGCGGCGCTTGAAGCTTTCGCGCAGAAATGGAATCTTGAATTTGGGGAACACAACCGAGGCATCCACGCCATATTCCATGAAACGGTCATGGATGAATCCCTCGAGATTGCCGTTCAGCGCCTGATATGATCCGCGGGCCCTTAGGTTGAGCGTCTCGGATCCCTTGCCTATGTTGCGGTGAGCGTATGCCAAAGCCAGCGCCACGCCGAAGTCACCCTCGGAGTTTGTACCCTCCACTTCCACGGAAATCGACTGGCTTTTGCCAGGGGTAAGAAGGATATATACATCCAGCAGTCCGTCGGTGCCTATGGTGCCGGCCGGCATAAGACGGATGTTGATGAACTTCAGGATGGAGAGGCGTCCGAAGGCGGAGTATGTGCTTTCCAGGTCGTTGACGCTGTATGGACGGCCCGAGGTAAAGAAACAGTTTTCGCTCAGGACTCCGGGTCGGAGATAGCGGTTGTCGCCGTACAGCACGGTCACGTTCTTATAGTGAACGGTGTCTTTGGCCCGATATGCCCGCGGGTCGGGACAGTCCGCCGCATTATAGTCGGGGATACAGTATATGTTGCGCACCAGATACCTGTGGTGTCTGGTGTTGTCAAGGCCGCGCTGCGCCGATTCCTTGGAGGGCGGTCTCACGAACATGATGAGGTCCACGAGTTTGGAGCCGGCGGCGGTATCGGCGGTGAAAGTGACGTATTCCTTCCCGAAAGCCCAATAGCCGCTGTTCTGCATGCGCCGCGTCACCAGATCACGCTGCTGTTCCAGAAGGTCGCGGTCGAGCCGTTCGCCCGGTCCGATTGGAAACAACATCGAATCACGCATCACGATTTCACGGATTGTATCGTTGGGGAAGGAATACGCGATGCTGCGGACGGTGTGCGGCAGCCCGGCCTCGATGGAATATAGCAGTCGGGTGCGTTTCCTGCGATAGTCGGGAAATGAATCTGTCACGATGGTGGCGTCCAGGAATCCGGCATTATTGACGGCGCGCAGCAGCTGCCGTTCGTCGCTGGCCGTGGCCTCGGCATTATAGATTACGGGTGGCTCGCCCAGCCGGCGCACCCACTTGTTCCACCATCGCGTGGAGTCGCGGCCCGACATGTTATAGACGCCTAATCGCAGTTTGGTCAGGTTCAGGAAGCGGTTGTTGGGGCGCTGGTGCACGTATGTCTGCAGTTCGCGGTTGGTCAGCGTCTCGGACGAATCGTTAACCTCCACCCTGACGTCGTCGAGCAGCAGGCTGCCGTCGGGCACGAACTTGGTGGACGAACAGGACTGCAACAAGGTTGCGGCACCGCACAGTGTGGCGGCGCACAGCCAGAATAAGAGGCAATCCCGTAACCGTCTCATAAAGTTCAGCGTCATCCGGCCTGCTTCTTGCCGAAATTAGGGTTTACTTTGATCTTAAGGCAGACAGCGAATGTGGCGATGCAGCATATCATGACCCACCAGAAGAAGTTGACGTATCCCTGCGGGCCGTCGAGCCCGAAGAAGCTGTACCGGCTCAGCGTGTCGTGAATCCAGCCCGCGAACATGCCCGGCACCATCAGTCCCATGAACGCGAACGCCGTGCAGAACGAGAAGTGCGAGGTCTCGCTCGGTCCCTTGCTGAAGTATATCAGGTACATCATGAACGCGGTGTAGCCGAAGCCGTAGCCGAACTGCTCGATGCCGATGGCCAGGCATATCAGCACGAAGTTCTGAGGCTGGAACATGGCCAGGAAGCAATAGAATATGCATGGCAGGGTCAGTGACAGCGCCATGGGCCAGAGCCATTTCTTAAAGCCTCCTTTGGCTATGGCCACACCTCCGAGGATGCCGCCGGCCAGCAGGGCGAGAACGCCCACCCATACGTTGACCAGACCAAGCTGGATGGTGGTGAGTCCCAGGCCTCCTTCGGCACGGGGAGCCAGCAGGAACGGCTGCGTCAGCTTCAGGCACAGAGCCTCGGGCAGACGGTACAGCAGCATGAAGCACAGGGCCGTGACGATGTGCGGCTTGCGGAAGAAGCTGACGAACGTCATGCAGAAATTCCTGACGATGCTGCGGGCCGTGACGCCCGGCATCGGTTTGTCGTTGGGGCTATGCGGCAGTATGAGCCAGTCGTAGAGCGTGATGCACAGAAACAGCACGGACAGGGCCACGAACACCATGCTCCATGACGACGACACGGCCATCCCTTTCTGCTGCATATATCCCGCCCACATCACAAGACCTCCCTGCCCGAACAGCGAGGCGAGACGGTAGAATGTGTTGCGCACTCCCACGAACGCCGCCTGCTGATGCTGGGTCAGGGCCAGCATATAGTATCCGTCGGCGGCTATGTCGTGCGTGGCCGACAGGAACGCCATGATCCAGAACACCGCCAATGTGCCGGTGAAGAAGAATGGCGCGGGCAGCATGAATGCCACCGCAGCCATGGCCACGCCCAACAGCAGCTGCATACTGACTATCCAGGCGCGCTTGGTCTTGAATATGTCGACGAACGGACTCCAGAAGGGCTTGATGACCCACGGCAGGTAGAGCCAGCCGGTATAGAACGCCATATCGGTCAGGCTTATGCCCATCTGGGTATAGATTATGACGGTGAAGCTGTTCACCACGAAGCTGGGTATGCCCTCGGCCACATACAGGGCCGGAATCCATGCCCAGGGCGATCTGCGCGCTACGGAATTCATAAACCGAAATGTTGTCTGATTGGTTCGGGGAGACGGTCGGCGAAAGCGACCTCGCTGTATATTTCCCTGACGAGCCGTGCGTCAAGGCGCTCGTAATCCTGCGGACGTGGCGTTATCATCAGACCGGCCATGTCTATGGCACCGGGACCCACCACTATGCGGTCCGGTTCGTCCTCCAAGTAATGATGCGGCCGGTGACTGAGACGCGGCACGACCACTGCGCGTAGCATTCCGTCGTCGCCCATCCAGTAGAATACGTTGATCAGCCCCGTGTCCACGTTGCCGTCGGTGTCGATGCCGAAAGCCGTGGCTATGGCGCGTAGCATCATGGCTCCCTGACGGTCGGGCGTGATTACGGCGCTGACGAAGTGGAATGGGAGGGTCAGCCCGAATGATTCGGAACTGAGGAATCCGGGACGGTCGGAGGGATGATGTTTCTCGGCCAGCGTAATCAACGGCAGCTCGGACTTCAGGACGCCCTGCGTATGCAGGTGGTCGGGCGCGGAGGCTCCGGCGCCGGCTCCGTTGAAGAAGATTACCAGGTCGGGCGCCGCCTCGGCCATGGCCGCCATCTCGAACGGCGGGCGGTCCTGAGGACGGTGCTCGCGCGATATTATCGTGAAATGAATCGGCAGGATGGGGAAGGGGTTGACGCAGAGGTCCCAGCCCGGCATCCACTCGGCGCACATCTGCTCCTTGGGCCGGTTGGAGGCGCAGAGGAAGCAGGCACGGCTCGCTATGGCCTCCGTTGACGTGTCGGCGGCTGTGGACACCATGCGCGCCGGGTTAAGCTGTAAGGCAAACGGGAGGTCGCCTATATCCAGTGGCTTGCGTTGCGTCCGGCCCAGGTCATGGTAGCGGGCCGCGGCATCGGGCCATTCGCCCAACTGATGCTCGACCAACAGGTTGATTGTCTCAAGATTCAGCGGCGCTGGCCGAAGTGATTTTGTGTCAGATGTTGTCGTCATCGTCATCGTCTAATAGGTCATCGTCATCGTCGTCGTCGGAGTCGTCGATATAGCCCTGGATGTCATTCCAGAATTCATCGCCTATCGGTCCGCCGGGTATCGAGCCTAATAATTGCCAGTCGGCGCGGCGTCCCGATTCGTCGGCCACGTTCTCGCGCACGCGCGCCATCAGCTCGACCGAGCGCAGGAAGTCCTTGTAGGTGTCGTTGGCGTTGCTTTTTTCTATCGAAAGCTTGGCGTCGGAGTTGCCTTCCCAGCGACGGCACAGATATAGTGAATGGTAGATGCGGCCTATGGCGTACGAACGGCTGATGCGAAGCACCATGGCATAGTCCTCGCCGTACGACACGTTCGGGAAGGGGAATCTGCGTGCCAATGGCGTGAAATAGGCGCGGGGAGCGCCGAAGCCGTTGATGCGAAGTCCATTGTTGGCACCGTTGGCGTCCGACCATTCGTCGTGAGTGATGATGCCGGGTGGAATCACATTCCATTCCCTGTCCGTCATCGTGTAGCTGCCTATCACCATGCCGAAGTTACCGTTGCGGAACTTATTTACCACGGTTTGCAGCGTATTTTCGTCGATGTATCGGTCGTCGGAGTCGAGCTGCACCGCGAATCGTCCGCACCGGCTGTCGTTCAGGGCCATGTTCCAGCAACCGCCTATGCCCAGGCCGTCGTCAGCCCCGGGCTTGAGCAGTATCAGCCGCGGATCGGATATCTGTTCCAGCAACTGGCGCGTGCCGTCGGTGGAGTCGTTGTCAACCACGATGACGTTGTACGGGAAATCGGTGCGCTGGCTCAGTGCGGAGTTTACGGCGTCGGCTATGGTGGCTACGCGGTTGCGTACCGGAATTATCACCGACGCCTCGCAGTCGAACGGCTCGGCGTCATAGTCTATCGGCTCATGCTGATTGTTGACCAATGCGCGGATGTCGCCGAGGTATTCGGTCAGCACCTGTTCCATCTCCACCTGATATGCCTTGTTGCGCGGATTGACGTAGTCGTGCTGCTTCTGGCCCGAGTCGCGGAAGTCCACCTTCTGCGCCGAGTACAGGTACTCGGGAATCATCACCACCATCTTGCCCATTGTGACACGCAGGCGCAGCGCGTACCAGCCGCCGTCCATCATCGACGATTCCTTGTCGGTGAAGTCCTCGGTGGCTGCCAGGATGTCGGCGGCGTTCAGCAGCACCAGCGAGCCGAAGTCGACCGAGTCGCGCACCGAGCCGGGCTGATAGTCTATTACCGGATGATTCTCAAGCGTGCCGTCGGGCAGCACCTCGCGGTAATAGCTGTAGGTCAGCGTCGAGTCTATCTCGGCGGCCGTCTCCTGAAGCCTCCGCATGGCGGCGGGGGTGATGTCTATCTTCTTGTCGTCAAGCTGCAGCAGCACGTATTGTTCCAGCCCGGACCGGAATATGTGCTCGCGCAGGGCGTTGACGGTGGTGAATCTCAATATGTTCATTTCTTGATGGAATCTATGACTTGTTTCATGATGCGGTCGCGGGCGGCTGCATCGGTTATTGCCTCGAATGGCACGGAGAATACGAACACTCTGCCGCGACCGCGGTCGTGACGGAGTCCGGCCACGCCGCCGTTGCTGAATGTCAGCAGGGTTTCGGTATCATCGTCGGCTGGGGTGAGTATGTCGGGATTCTCCACGATATACATGTGCTCGTTGAGTGTCGAGGAATAGTTGATGCTGTTTCCTCTGGAGTCGCGCAGGCGTCCGGACTGCGAGGAAGCGGCGGGCATCGTGGCGTGCTGCACGGAGTCGGGAGTGGCCTGCAGTCCCAACACTTCCTCCAGGAACTCGCGGTCGTTGCGGTCTGAGCGACGGCCCTGCAGGTCTGAGCTTATGAACTCGCCGCTCAGCATCAGGCGTCCCCCCTTGTCCGAATACTGGCGGAGCTTCTTCTGCAGCTCGCCGGGTATCACCTTGTAGCGCACGCCTTTGCTGGAGTGGCCCGTCACGGTCGATTTCTGTTTGCCGAGAATCACGTCCACCATGGGATAGTCCTGCAGCTTGACGTCGCCGTTCTGTACGGACGATGCGCTTGTGGACACGAACCCCTTGCCGGCGTGTGAGATGGACGCGCCATGCAGGGCCGGATAGTCGAACGTATTGCCGGCTATCACCTGCGTCACGTAGTTGGAGCCGCTACGGCCGAAGCTCTCGCCGGCATTGCGTCGGAATTCCGTCTGATAGCCGGTGAAAGATATGTCCTTGACGTAAGGCACGCCGAAGTCGTTCTCGCTGTCGAAACCGGCACGACCGTTCTCCGAGAACCATGCGGGAGCGGACACGCGGTCGAATCCGTTCACTACAAGCACAGGCTGTGACGCGTCGGGAGCCTCGCGCAGTGCCAGAGTCTCGCTCGGGAAGGCGGCGCCTCCCTCGTTGGCGGCTATGATATAGAACGAGTGGATGTCATGGTCGGCCACGCGCAGGTCGAAGTGTGTGGCCTTGGTCTCGCCTATCTTGTGGAAGCCTAAGTCGTCGCCCGAACGTTCCATTATGACATACTTCGTGGGCATGGCCGTCGGTTCCAGTTCGTCGGGAGTGGGTTTCCAGCTGAGACGGTACAGATTCTTTTTGGTGCGCTTGATGTTGAAATCCCTGACGGGCAGCGGTTGTATTACCAGCTGACGGTCCTTGCGCTGAGCCAGGAAGCGCGCGATTCCCTTGTAGATGGCGCGGCCCACGGTGAAGCGGAATTCGGGATCGAGGCCATATTGCATGTCGGCGAAGTTCTGATGGCTCATGAGCTCTATCAGTGTGGTGGGCACTTCGGGCACACGCGCCTCGACATACGATTTGTCCCACATGGAGCGTCGTGTCCAGCGGGAATCCCATTCACGGCGCACATCCTTCGAGATCTGCTGCATCACCAGATCGGTTAGCATGCGCGAGTTTATGCGCGGCGTGCCGTCGGTATAGCTGGCGCCGTTCTGGGTGAAGTAGATTCCCAGGGTGCCTACGAATGAATCGTCGGCCCGCTTGCCGGCATCGGAATGAAGTGCGAAAGCCAGGTCCACGGGGAGGTTCAGACCCTCGCGTCCGGGCAGAACGCGCGATCCTCCTGCCAGATAGTTCACCCAGTGACCGCGCGACGTGTAATCATCCTTATAGTCGTCGGCACCGTGATAGGGGGAATATACATATTCCGGGAAGCCGGCCCAGTGAAGCCAGTAGCGGGCACCCTCCAGGAAGCGGGGATAGCCCGATGTGCGGAACGTGGGAGCCGCGCCTCTGGGCGTATCGGCGGATTTAGCCGGAGCTATCTCAGTATCCGGACTGTCGGGGGATTCCGAGTTTTCGGTATTCTCCGTGGTTCCGTCGGAGGTTTCCGATTCCTCGTCGTCTTCTTCCTCATCCTCCGCGTCATCCCCCTCCTCGTCGTCTGCGGTCTCAGGGGTAGAAGGATCGTAATATACGTCGCTTCGGCGCGGGGAGCGGGCTATGTTGCCCATACCTCCGCCAATCTTGACGGCGTCGGCGGTCAGTATGGTGCCGGGCGCGCCCTTGGTGTCGTTGGTCAGTGTCACGATGGCCTCGGTGTCGCTGTATCCTTTCTCCAGCGGCACGGTGCATAGGTAGATCCATGTGCCGCCGCCCATCTTCTGGTTGACGCGGAATTCCTTGGTGCCACCCGAATAATTGACCGAATAGTGGGCGTCGGTGGTGGAGTTGGGGAGAGTCTTATAGCTGACGTAAACGGCGTATTCACCATCCTCGGGGATGTCGGCGTACCATGCCGCGGCCGAGGTGTTGCCTCCGGCCACGGTCGGCACCTGGCGGTAGGTGCCGTTCTCGAACGGATTCTCGGTGTCGCGGAAGTCGGGCAGGTCGTAGATGAAACCTTCCTGCTCGCCTGTGGCCCACTGCTGGGCGCCGTTGTTCTCGCGATAGGTGGACTGGGAATAAACCTTTCCATCGGGATTGGTGTCGTTGTCCACAATCACTTCGTTGGGATTGGTGTCGCGTTCGCGTGGCAGGAATACGTACGCTCCGGCATTCTCCAGCATCGGCACCACGTATGGCAATATGTAGCTCATGGTGTATGTGTCCTCCACTGTCTGAAACAGCAGGGGACGCTGCCACTGCCAGCCGCCGTTCTTGTAATAGCGGCCGTGGCTGTGCCACAGGGCCACGATGTCGTTGTCCATACCCTTGGCGGTGGACGAGACGGGGTTGACCTCGGTGACGAATGCGGGATTCTTACGGTGTTCCGGCGGCAGCTTGTCTACCTTGGTGATATAATATGACAGCGACTTGCCTCCGACTGTGAGCAACACCCTGTAGTCGGACAGTGAGTCGGGCAGCACGGCGCGCACATCGTTCTGCAGCGTGTCTATCAGTCCCTTGGTAACGGGCAGGTATGTGAAATTCTCGTTGAGCGACACGTTGGCCAGGCGCGACGAATGGTTGGGGCGCACGCTGTTGACGCGCAGACCGCCGGGATTCAGATGCGACGGAATACGTTCGATCAGGGCCGAGTTTACGGCCAGTGTCAGCGAGTCGTTCTGCGGCGTCTCCTTGGGCGGCGCGGTGTATTTGGTCTTTACTGCATTGCGCCCGCGACGGCTCTTGCTCCTGGATGACGATTTCTTTTTGGAACGGCTGCTCGTTTTTGATTTGCTATAACGGGATTTTTTTGAAGCCGATTTTTTACCGGACTTCCTGCTTGTTGATTTCCTGCTTTTCGAGCTGGTTCTGCTTTTTGAACTTTTGGAGTTTTTTGAACTTTTAGAGCTTTTTGAACTCTTTTTGCTCTTTGCACTCGCACTTTTGGCCGCCGGTTCGGCGTATGCCCGGAACGATTCGGCGGCACCGAAATAGAGCAAACCGCAAATAAGTATGTAAATAATATGTTTAAGACGCATAACGTATTTATTTCAAGGGTTATAGCCCATTAGGCCGGAATGTGGCGGGATTTCCACAATCAAGCAAAATTACGAAAAAAATGCGTAAAAAACAAATGCGGTCAGAATGGCGACTTGAAGTCGCGCAGCAGCGGATGGCGGGTGTCCTTGTCCGACAGGATCGCCTCGGCGGGGTCTATCATCCAGTCGATGCCGAGTTCGGGGTCGGCGATGGATATGCCGCCGTCGGCCTCGGGACAATAGAGGTTGTCGCACTTATACTGGAACACGGCGGTGTTGCTCAGCACCGCGAATCCGTGCGCGAATCCGCGCGGGATGAAGAACTGCCGGTGGTTTTCCTCGGACAGAATCACGCTGACATGCTGTCCGTAGGTAGGGGAACCGGTGCGGATGTCGACGGCCACGTCCAGCACTTGGCCGCGTGTGCACCGCACCAGTTTGGCCTGGGTGTGGGGAGGCGTCTGGAAATGCAGTCCGCGCATCACGCCACGCACCGAGCATGATTCGTTGTCCTGGACGAAATCAACCGGGCCTATGAGTTCATCAAACACAGCCTTGTTGTATGATTCGAAGAAATAGCCTCGTTGGTCGTTGAAGATGCGCGGTTCCAGAATGTAGACACCTGCAATGGAGGTTTCAATCAGTTTCATGTTCGTCAGGATGTTGTCAGCAGTCGTGGTTCGATATTATTCGAATGGGTTGTATGTATCGTTTTCGGTCTCGTTCACCAGACTCATCAGGTATCGCCCGTATTGATTTTTCATGAGGGGTTTCGCGAGTTCGGTCATTTTCTCTTTGGAGATCCATCCTTTGTGGAAAGCGATACCCTCCAGGCAGCCTATCTTTCGACCCTGACGTTTTTCCAATACCTCCACATAGATGGAGGCGTCGGCCAGCGAGTCGTGTGTTCCGGTGTCGAGCCATGCGAAACCGCGCGGCAGAATTCCGACACGCAGCAGACCTTCGGCCAGATAATGCTGATTGACCGATGTGATTTCCAGTTCGCCACGTGCCGACGGCTTGATGGCGGCGGCCACGTCCACCACGGAATTGGGATAGAAGTACAGACCTACCACAGCGTAGTTGGATTTGGGTTTGGCCGGTTTCTCCTCGATGGACAGACAATTGCCCTGCGCGTCGAATTCGGCGACTCCGTAGCGCTCGGGATCTTCCACCCGGTATCCGAACACGGATGCCTTGCCGTTGGTCTCGAGCTCGGCGACTGCCTGACGCAGTATCTGGCCAAAGCCGGCTCCGTGGAATATGTTGTCGCCCAAAACCAGGCAGACGGAATCATCGCCAATGAAGTCGCGTCCTATGATGAAAGCCTGCGCCAGACCGTCGGGACTGGGCTGCTCGGCATATTCAAAGCGTACGCCGTAGTCGGAACCGTCGCCCAACAGCCGGCGGAAACCGGGAAGATCGTCGGGCGTGGAGATAATCAATATCTCGCGGATGCCTGCCAGCATCAGCGTCGATATCGGATAGTAGATCATTGGCTTGTCATAGACAGGCAACATCTGTTTGCTCACTCCCTTGGTGATGGGGTAAAGTCGCGTGCCGGAGCCGCCGGCCAATACTATGCCTTTCATATCCGATTTCGTGTTTGTTGGGTTATCAGTCTTTGCCGTATTTATACTGGATTCCGTAGCCGTAAGTGCCGAAGCCATTGCCGTAATGACCCACTACGCTGCCTTCCGAATATATCGTGCCGTTAAGTATGATCGACAGATTGGGGAACTTGTTGTCCTTGTAGTATCCCTCAAGCATGTCGAGCATGTCGAGCGGGAACAAGCCTGCGCGCACCACGAAGATCGTGCTGTCGGCATGACTTGCGATAATCGAGGAATCGGCCACGACTTCCACGGGAGGGCAGTCTATGAACACATAGTCGTACTCTTTACGCAGCTGGTCGAGGAGTCCGGGAAGCTTTTCGCTGAACAGCAGTTCGGTGGGGTTGGGAGGCAGGGTGCCGACAGGAATCAGGTACATGCCCTGGGCGTCCTGCACGGGCTGAATCACATCGTTGATGTTCTGTATGCGGTCGGCCAGATAGTCGGCGATGCCGTATTTGTGTCGGTCGCCGTATTTGCTGAGCGAAGCCTTACGCAGGTCCATGTCCATCACCAGTACCTTCTTGCCCTTGATCGAGAATGACTTGGCCAGGTTAAAGGTGATATAAGTCTTCCCGGATCCCGGCGATGCGGATGTCACCATAACGACCTGTGGTTTTGTGTCACGCCCGCGCATGAATTCCAGGTTGGTGCGTATTACGCGGAAAGCCTCGTTGATGACGTTGCGGGAATTGGCCTTGACGGCCACCACGGCCATTTCCTTATGACGTCCGGCCGATGAGAAGGATTTCTTGGCTTTGCCGTCGAAGGGAAGCTCACCGGCGAACGGTATGGTCAGACCGGAGATGTCCTTGCGGTTGCGAACCACGCTCACGTTTGCCTCCTTCATGTAGAGTATGCCTCCGGGGATTGCGATACCGCATACCAAAGCCAGCAGCAGGATGATGGCCTTGCGTGGGGCAACCGGGGTGTCGGGACCGTCGGTCGTGCGTATCATGCGGGTGTTGGACGATGAGAGGGCCTGGTTCAGCTGGTTCTCCTCACGCTTCTGAAGCAGGAATAGATAGAGTTCTTCCTTTACTTTCTGCTGGCGTTCCACACTGAGCAGATAGCGTGCCTGATTGGGGTTTGAGGCGATCTGCGATCTTGCGTGACCCATCAGGTTCTGCTGAGTCTTTATCTGCTCCTGGATGGCGGCTATCTCATTGTCCATGGTGGCGAGCAGGGCATGGCGCGAAGCATCGAGTTCCGCGTCCATAGTGGTGAGCAGAGGATTGTTTTCCGAGCTTTGGCTTGCCAGTGAGTTGCGTTCGCTGACACGGGTGTTGTATTGCACCAGCTGCTGGGTCAGTGCCGGAGCATCCATTACGCCGAGGCTGGAGGGAAGGGGCTTGTAGCCGTTTTTGTTGTCTCGCAGCGAGTTGCGCACATAGCGTAGCATATATGCCTGGTTTTCCAGCTGCTTCAGGTCTTCTTCGCCTTTGCTGGCCTGTGTCATATACAGTTGTGCCGCTGCGGTTACGTCGGGGAGCATGTTGTTGCTCTTGAACTGAGAGATGTCGTGGTCCACGTTGCCCAGTTCTTTCTGAAGTACCTGGATACGCTCGTCGATGAAGTCGCTTGATGAATTGGCCATCTCGCGCTTGTCGAGCATCCATGTGTCGTTATATGCGGCTATCAGTGTGTTCAATATATCCGTGGCTTTTTCGATGGACGGCCCGGTCCATGTAAGTTCCACCACATTTCTCATTTTCTTGTCGACGGTGGATTTCAGTGATGCCGCATAATTTTTAGCGGCGGTACGAACGGAAACGCGGCTTACATTGATGTCGATTTTTGAATCCCGGGCCATCTTTTCGAATCCTTTGGCCGGATTAACTGTAATTCTGCCCAGCGGGGTGCTGACAGGCACGCCGAGACGTCCATGGATGGGGGCACGCTCGAAAGTCTTCTTTTTAAGCTTCAGGTCGGTGATGGTGAAATCTCCGTTCGATTGCAGGTGAAGCTTGAACGAGGCGTTGTCCTCTTCGGGGATGTCAGGCATCGTGACGGTGACGGGCAGCGTGGATCCGTACAGATCCTCGGTGCGGATGCCCTTGCGCGTGGAATAGGAGATGTTAAGTCTGAGTCTCCTTACCACATCACGCATCAGGTCGGGACTGCCTATGATGGCAATCTCGTTATCTACGGGCGAGTTGCCGTTGTTGATGCCCAGGTCCTGAAGCATGGCCGAATTGGCCGACATGGAAGTACCCTTTTCATTGGTGCGTATCATAACCAGCGCGTTACGCGTATATGTCGGCGCCGTGTGCTTTATGTACAGGAATGCCAGTCCGAGGCAGATGATGACGGATATCACGAACCATTGCCAGTTGGACAGACACAGGAACAGGAATTGTTTCAGGTTGATGCCTCTCTCTTTTTTCTGATAGTCAGAGCGGTCTTCGATATATGTATTTTCCATCGGTATGTCTGAAATCCGTATTATTTCTTAGTAAGAGTGATGATCATGGTAGCTACGGAGATAGCGCTTCCGAGCATCGAGATCCAGATGCCGGGCTGTTGCCAGATGTTGCCAGAGGGCTTTGACGTGTTTTTCTTTGTGTTGTTGGGCTCCACGTATATCACATCGTTCTGTTTGAGATAATATACGGGGCTGGAGGCCAGATTCTTGCCATCGACGAGATTGACGGTGTAGACTTTCTGAGTGCCGTTTTCATGGCGTATCACCTTGACATTGTCGCGCAGGCCGTAGATGGTCAGGTCGCCGGCCTCGCTGATTGCATCGAGAATGGTGAGGTCCTGACGTTTTATTCCTACGCGTCCCGGATGGTTGACTTCGCCTAATACCGATACGGCCAGATTGACGAACTCAACGGTCACTATCGGGTTCTTGGCCAGATCGCGGCTGGTGAGTTCACTGCTCAGATACGCTGAAAGCTGTTCGGCGGTCATGCCTTGCACGTGAATCTTGCCCAGAACCGGGAAATTGATGTCACCTTTGGAATCGACGGTGTATGGAGGAGTTTCCTGTTGTGAATATGTCGGTGCGGTCGAGCCTGTCTGGGTCAGAGTCCCGATACGAGTGGTGGGTGACGGCAGATTGAACAGCGCGTTGAGGCGCGGATCGGTGGTATGCACCAGTATGATTACTTTGTCGTCCGGTTCAAGAGTAATGGCTTTGGCCTGTGACAGGGCAAGCTGATCGCCGTTCTGCAGACTCTGGAAATATGTGATGTCCTTGGGCGCGGAGCACGACGTGGCAAGTGCCGTCAGGCTCAAGGCGTACAGCATATAGCGTATGATTCTCATTAATATTCTTATTGCGTTTCCGGGGAAACAAACACTTAATAAACTGTCGTAATAACGCTTGAAAAAGCAGACGGGATCACAAACCGTTAAAAATTCATAATGCCGCCTGACACGAAAATTCATGCCCGACACTCTGAAATTGTCTGACATAAAGCGTTGCAAAGTTATAATTTTTTTCGATATAAAGCAAATCAGACGTCAGAGGTTATACTCAGAAAAGAGGATGAGAGGACAAAAAGGAATATTATTTGGATAAATAGTTGATTCCTGTCGAAGCCTCCACTTCCATATACTAAGAAGAGAGTGTTGGTATAGTCACATATTTTTAGTAATTTTGCGAGAAGAAACCACAAAAACACGAAATAATATGGCTACGAAACCATTTCATTATCAAGAGATGTTCCCGTTGGGACCCGACACCACCGAATACCGTCTGGTGACATCCGATCATGTAAAAGTAGAGAACTGGGGCGGACATGAGTTTCTGGTAGTAGATCCGGAGGCTCTGACCATACTTGCCAACGAGGCGAGCCGCGATTGCTCGTTCCTGCTTCGCCGGGAACACAACGAGATGGTAGCCAAGATACTGCGCGACCCCGAGGCCTCGGACAACGACAAATTCGTGGCGCTGACCATGCTGCGCAACGCCGAGGTGGCCAGCAAGGGCGTGTTGCCTTTCTGCCAGGACACGGGTACGAGCATCTGCGCCGGATACAAGGGCCAGCAGGTGTGGACCGGATGCGACGACGAGGAGAAGATCAGCTACGGCGTCTACAAGACTTACACCGAGAACAATCTGCGTTACTCGCAGAACGCTCCCCTCACCATGTACGACGAGGTGAATACCGGTTGCAACCTTCCCGCACAGATCGAGATCCACGCCACCGAGGGAATGGAGTATAACTTCCTGTTTGTGGCCAAGGGAGGCGGCTCGGCCAACAAGACATATCTGTATCAGGAAACGAAGGCTATCCTCAACAAGAAGACATTGGTTCCGTTCCTGATCGAGAAGATGAAGACCCTTGGCACGGCTGCATGTCCTCCGTATCACATCGCGTTCGTGATAGGCGGCACGTCGGCCGAGGCCAATCTGGCCGCTGTGAAGAAAGCCAGCGTGAAATATTACGACAACCTCCCCACCAAGGGCAATGAATACGGTCACGCTTTCCGTGACGTGGAGCTGGAGAAGGAACTTCTCGAGGCTGCCCACTGTCTGGGTCTGGGCGCACAGTTCGGCGGCAAATACTTCGCTCACGACATCCGCGTGATACGTATGCCGCGCCACGGCGCAAGCTGCCCTGTCGGCATGGGCGTCAGCTGCTCGGCCGACCGTAACATCAAGGCCAAGATAAACAAGGACGGCCTCTGGGTCGAGAAACTCGACACGTTCCCCGCAGAGCTTATCCCCGAGGAGATGCGCAACGCCGGCGAGGGCGAGGTGGTGAAAATCGACCTTGACCAACCGATGGAGAAGATTCTGGAGACACTCGACAAATATCCCGTATCGACGCGTCTGAGCCTGAAGGGCACCATCATCGTGGGCCGTGACATCGCTCACGCCAAGATCAAGGAGCGTCTTGACGCCGGCGAGCCGATGCCCCAGTATCTCAAGGATCACCCCATCTACTATGCCGGACCGGCCAAGAAACCCGAAGGAATGCCCAGCGGTTCGTTCGGCCCCACAACGGCAGGCCGCATGGACCCGTACGTAGACCAGTTCCAGGCCGCAGGAGGCTCGATGGTGATGATAGCCAAGGGCAACCGCAGCCAGCAGGTGACGGACGCATGCAAGAAGCACGGCGGCTTCTACCTCGGTTCAATCGGCGGTCCCGCAGCCATCCTGGCCAAGAACTCCATCAAGAACGTGGAACTCCTGGAGTATCCCGAGCTGGGTATGGAGGCCATCTGGAAGATAGAGGTCGAGGACTTCCCCGCATTCATCCTGGTGGACAACAAGGGCAACGACTTCTTCAAGCAGATCAAGCCCCGCTGCCCTCTGGCATAACATTTGTAACCCTTCTGGCATAACATTTGTAATGAGCTAAATAAAGTATGTTTGGATTCGGACTTCCCGTCGAATCCAAACATATTCTTGTAAAATACTAAGACTGAAGTTAATTGAAGAATATCAGGAATTTCTGCATCATCGCGCACATCGACCACGGCAAGTCGACGCTTGCCGACCGTCTGTTGGAGCTGTCTCTTATACACATCTCCGAGCCCACGAGA
>ENA-OYYR01000318-OYYR01000318.1-human-gut-metagenome-genome-assembly--contig:-NODE-318-length-24113-cov-6.399909_pt1 | contig 24113 bp, 22 predicted proteins | sample MGYA00244066_ERZ653454 | MGnify/ENA primary metagenome ERZ653454 (study PRJEB26926, sample SAMN06165163) | human gut metagenome | biome: ENVO:00009003; feature: ENVO:2100002; material: ENVO:00002003...
TTTTAAGGGTGGTTGCAGTCTTTTTTATTGCGCGTTTTTTTACAGCGCCTTTTTTTGGAAATTGTGTAGCCCTGCGTATGCGGGGAAAAGCCTGCTTCAACTTCGATGTTTCGCAGGAAATCAGGATCACCCCCGCGTATGCGGGGAAAAGATGTTTATCGGTCGGACTTGGTGCGTGCCTGCAGGATCACCCCCGCGTATGCGGGGAAAAGTTACCTATTCCGCTGTTGCCAAATATCACTGTAACAGGTGAGTGAAATGAGAACAAATACATTTTTTATACTGTATGTATCAGCCTTAAAGGTTCGTAATATAGAATGTACCATTTGATTATCTACAGGGTCATCTGCACTAATTATGAATAGATCTTGCTCATTATAATTATTACTGTACACAGTAATTAGATTATGTATACCACCATATGGTATAAGCCTAAACTTAGACCTGTCAATAAGACTTAGTAATTGATTCCAGAATACTCCTTCAGAGCCTGTTCCTTCTATAAGTATGTTTATAATTATAGTTCACGTCCTTTTAAACTTGGATAGACTAAGTTAAACTTTCCAAGCTGTGGTTCAACTATTGTAGCCTCACTTTTATCATCGAGTGTATACCTATCAGTCACTCTGCCAAATACTATATATTGGTTACTCTTATCCATGTCATAAAAATCTCTTGTCTTATTCGCCATAACTATATCTGCATTATCTATTATGAATAGACTGTCTTTAACTGTTTTAAGAGCAGACTCAACCATATCAGCAGATGTCAAACTGTTTATGAATACAACGCCTTTTGCATTAATATTGGAACAATATGCAGAAAATATGTCATAAAACAAAGACTTACCTATTCCGCTGTTGCCAAATATCACTGTAACAGGTGAGTGAAATGAAAAATCGAATGAATATACTCCGTCTGTAACTTTTATCCTCTTATGAAGTAGCTTTGCCATTAGTCTAGCACCTCCAGTATTTGTAATGCATTTGTACAGTGTATCTTTTTTCCCATATAGTGCAGCAAAACATCAACACTAAAATTATTTATGATGCTTGGCAGTAATGGCATATATGCGTTTCCTCTGTTAAACATCAATATGCACCTCAGTGCATTGTCTCCAGCCTCAACACAATTGAACAGTTTATCCGGATTACTGTATATATTTATTGCTGTTTTACAGCCAGTACTAATTTTTCTGATGTCCACAAGTCTACCATATTTTGTTCTAATATCAGACCCTGATGAGTATGTTGAGTGATCGATGTTCAGTATTAAACTTTTTATTGTATCCGATATTTTAGTAGTACCTATATGCAAATTGAAGAATGCATCATTTCTTTCCTCTAGTTTTAAACCTGTTTTATTAACGTCCTCTTTCTTAATATATAAGTTTAATGGCATATTACCTACCTCCAGTTACTTATTTTTATATGATTATATCTGTTTATCAAATGATTTTGATAACTTCTTAACTGCAACGCCCATATCTAAATCATGCAGTACATTGTACATTTTACATATAAATTTTGGTGTTATGATTTTTACTATTTTTGAACTTGGTATATTTGTATAGTACTGGTATCTTGCATAAAATTCACCAAGCCACTCAGCCATTGTTTTACTGTAGTTCATAGTAGCCTTGTCTACAGAGTTCATACTAAGCTTATCAATCATTATATCTGGTGTCATTGTCATCCAGTATGCAGAACCGTTGTCCATATGGTTCCTTGCATCTGATAGCATAAACATATTTGCAAATGAACACAGGTCAAAACCTTGCTCAACTGCCATTGAGAATGCTACCCCTTGGCTTTCTGCCAGTTCGTCAATATATAATTTCTGTTTTTCATTCATAATGATACCTCACCTAATTAGTGTACTAAAAGTATTAGTCAGGATCACCCCCGCGTAAGCGGGGAAAAGTATTGTGTGCTGAAAGTAGTGTGGCTATATACGGGATCACCCCCGCATATGCGGGGAAAAGTTGTTTGCATCTACCTCAACGATGAGTATCTTAGGATCACCCCCGCGTATGCGGGGAAAAGAGTGCCGGGTCCCAACAGCAGCACTGTTATGGCTGCCGCAGGGATATACACTGTTCCGTCAAGATCTGTGGCGGTGACTGCACCGTTTTCACGGCTTACCTTGCAATGTTCAAGATAAATAAACGTCATTCTGTCGCTTATTGTGGGCAGTGCATGGAGATCTGGCTTCTCTATCCCATTTTGTTGTGCCATTATCTTACTCCGACGATCGTCAGCATTCCAAGACCATAAGCCTTTTCACGGCCGATACCATTAGTAAGTGCAACTTTAAGAAGTTCCTCGTCTGTTACTGTAAGCACGCCCTCATATGTTACAGAAAGTATTCTCACATGGTTTCTACGCTCGCCCTTTTTAAAATCATACCACTTAAACTCTGTTACCAGCCACATTCCGTCCTCTAGAGAAAAGCCGTTTTTCAAAGCCTGCTTTTTTAGCCATTCTTCCTGCTGTTTATTTCCTATAAGTCCGACAGGGCGACCTCTGTGGGAATTAGTATCTTTCTTATGTATAACAGGGTTTGCTTTCAAACGAAACTGCCATTTACCGCCATTTTTAACTCTGTCAAGTAATGTATCATAACATTTGGTTTGCGGTCTTTCTGCTCCGAATTGATCTGAAATATTTGAAAAATCAAGTTCTTTTTCTGATAATATGAGCAAATACTTCTCTCCGCCAAGCTCGTCTATTCTCCAAAGCTTCCTTGTTCTGCCGTCAGGCTCAGCGCTTTCGATAGCTCCATGAAATCTGCTTGGGCATACCAATGCCTTCATTGTATTTGTTTTTGTCATATCTAATTTTATTCTTGTTAAATACATACTGCACCTCACAATTCAGAAAAGGCGTCATGCTCTGGGTTGCTATCCACAGCAAGAAGTTCTTCACGTTTCATTCGCCAGCCGTGCTTTCTGTGAAGCTGTGAGAATGACAACGGAATATCCTGCACCATTGCGCCGCCTGATGTGACTTCATAGGAAATGCGCACGCTTTTTCGGTGAGCGTTTTTATAAAGATATGGCTCGGTCTTTAGTGCCGTAAGAATATCCTCATCCTTAACGCCAAGAACGATAGGCAAAGTTGGCGGACAGGACTTTCGTCCAAGATACAGCGGATAAACAGGCTTTTGCAGTGCAGAAGCTATACTCTCCAGCAATGATTTATCATCACTTTCAAGTGCGACAAGAAACGCTGCGTCTGACAGATAATAACGATATGATACTTCAGGATGTTTTTCTCCTGGTACTTGCACAGTATGAAAATCTTTAAGCAAAACGCCCTCCTTATCGGCACGAACGCCAAAACGGAGCGTTGTAAGCGGCACAAGCTTCTGCGGATCGTCATTACGCTGGATACCAAGAGCCGCCGCTATCATGCCAATAACGCCGCTTTTGGTAGGCTCACGTTCTGTTGATCGCACAATGAATTTTGAACTGCTGCCCCACGCTTGTAATGGGGCAGCAAGTCTTAGCAATAATACTGCCATTGCCTTTACGCCTCTGCTGTCTGCTCACGAAGATATGCTTCCAGACGCTCAAGAAGCTCAGGAAATGTCATCTTCTCGGCAATATCTGCCAACTTGTCACCAACGCAGAAAGCAGCCAATGGCTTAGCAGCAAAATTATCATATACCTTTCCAGCATACTCCACAAGTTTATTCTCAGACTCAGCAACATAGCCCTCTTCAGAAGCTCTGACAGGTTTCTCAAAAGCTCCGCAAAGGTTAACAGGCTGGTCATTACGAACGGTCACATAAATAGCGTCAGGGAAAGTGCGGTTTGCAAAAGTGTTCTCCTTACCTGTAGGCATTGAGCGTACGAACGCTTCAACATACTTTTTCACAACATCAACTGCATCATACAAATTGTCAAGTGCCTTTGAAAGCTCTGTCACATTCACGTTGGCATAGCGATAAAGAGTTGAGGAATTATACTCAATAGTATCCAGAAAAGCAGCATTTTCATTCAAGTCATCACCTGCCGTGAAGTAATCATACTCGTTATTAACAACATGTGTTGAAATAGCATGAGCCACCTGCGCCGCAGCGTCAAAATTAAGTGTAGAAACCTTTGCAACCATTCTTCCAAATAAAGCAATATCTATTGACGGATTATCCTGTAAAGCTTTTATATAAGCTTTTTTATCTTTTACTCCCTCGCATATAAGCTTAGCCAAAGCCTTTGCCTGTTTGTTACTTATAAATAGCAAAACTTTTGTTTGTTCAATTTTATCATTTTCTTCGGTGTTATCTTTCTTATTTACAATTTCCGTTTTTATTCCAACATCTTTAAGCGCTTTAGTGGCTTTTTTGATACCCTCCTCCTCGCTAATAGTGCTGTCTATTGCAACAATCTCTTTGGCAATTTGCTTTGCCACTTCACGGGAACGCACGCCAAGCTCTTCCACCGAAAAAATTTTCTTGAAATCTTTTCTCATAGCATGCTTCCAAGCCTGTGATGAAACTCTTGCTCTCCTTGTTCCGCCATAAACGACTGTCTTAGGACTGCCCATATCGTCACGGTTTACACAGCTTGGTGGTACGGTCTGCAAAACGTGTATGTCAACATAAATACTCATGATAAATCTTCTCCTTTTTCACGATAAAAATCCTCGCCCCATTTAAGCTGGACGTTTTTTCTCTTGTTAGTGTCCTGAAACCAATACAGATCCTCTGCAAGTCTGACGTAATCGAGCTTTACGCTCTTTGCCTTAAAAAGCTGTACAAGACCTCTTATATGATGTGAAAGTTCAGGCATATCTTTGGCCGTGACAACAGGTCCAAATCTGCGCATGATACGTTCTCTGTTTTCATCAGTTTTCTCTTCCATAAGATCAGCGGCTGCACTTCCAAGGGATCTTCCCTCACAATGAACTGCTTCTGAACTTCCCTGCTGATGAAGTGCAAACATAGTCAGCGAAATATAAATTGCCCACTCCGATCTGCTTGGCTCGTTAGATTTACTGAAAAGCTCAGGCGACATTTTATTGAAAAATACATCCCACAATTCAGGCATTTCACCCGGCTTTTTGCCTATGCCGTGGCGTAGTTTTGCCAAATTTGCTTTTCCGTCACTTGTGTCTTTTTGTGCGATGAGTTTCTGCACTCTGTCTTTCATTTCATTTCTTATAAGCTTTACTTCTTCCATATTCTCACCTCGCTTTAAAAACCATTAAATTTTCTGATATATCTTTGAAACATCACGCAAGAAAATGTTGTAAGCCTTTGGTGCAGAATAGATCGTCTCATCTATCATATGTCCCACCATTGCAGTATCATCTACTGCCGCAACAAGCTCCCTACCAAGATCAAGGGTTATCCTCTTTGCAGTATTCTGCCACTGTTCAAACTTTTCCTGCTTATCATCATTTTCCGGTTCAAGGGAAGAAAGCCAACTGCGGAAAGGAATATCAAGGCGGTAGTATAGCTGTGACTTGGCGTTTGTTTTTGTGCTTCGATATGTTTTATCAGGAGCTGTCTTACTTCCGCTCGTTCCTCCTGAGGCAAGATAAAGATTTCCTGCAAGCCTGCTTATTTTATCCGCAAGTTCTTCACATCTGCTTATCTCAAACTTTATTTCTTCACGATAACCCCTGCCTACTTCTGATAGTATTTGTGCGTTCATTTCTAGGGAATCAAAATAAACATGTTTAACTAATGATTTGAACAAATCTCCAAATGATAAACCAATAGTGCTTATAGAAAAAACATAACCATGCTTTATTATTCTTTTTTTACACAAAAAATTTGTCCATTTCACAACTTCAGCCAATTCTGTATCATGATTTTCAGATTGCATAAGAATAGACGAAAATTCACGCCATAATTGTTTTTCACTATCATGTTTAAATGGCATATAAAATTCTTTTTTCTTATCTATCACTTTTTTCCATGCAGTCATAGGTTCAATGAAAGCATTTTCTGTTTCAAAATAATCTCCAGCTGTGACTTTAAAAACTCTTACGCAATTAACGTCTTTTATCAATAAAACTTTTCTAGGCAAAGCGGTGTATAGTTCTGAACGATTGTCAGGAATAGGGAGCAGTTTATTTCCTACAATTACAATCGTGTCTTTCTCCCAAATAGGACATTCTTTTCTAAATTCTCCGTCAGGATATAGTGGAACATAATTCAGCACTATAGTATCGAATAAGTTGTCTCCCACTACATATAAAGTACCAATGTCTGCAAGCCAACCAGGTTTTTTAGGATTTGGCTTTTTGGTACCCATGTCAGTAAAACCATTTAGAGCCATTAACCACCTTGCAGCTTGTGCAAAACTCATTTTATGCTTTGCTTCACCTGAATATGGAGAAAAAACTCTCTTTTTATTGTCGCTTTGAAGAATTTCTCCGTTTAATTTCTGAACGTCATAATCTCTCGTATCAAGCCCGGCCATTTGCCCAAATGGTCTTTCGGGATGAAAAAGCCAAAAGCGTTCATGCCACTTTTCAAGATACTCTCTCACGGGCTTTTCGGGAATCTTTCGGTTGTTCCATAGGCTTTCCCACCTATCCACCGCATCGTCCTCTTCCTCTAGCTCTGCTTCATTGCCGTCGGCATCTACCCTTGAAAAGACAGTATGCACTATTGCAAGCATAAGACGAAGTATAACTATATCCTGCGTAGGCATTTCGCCTTTCAGAGCCTTATACTTATGCGCATTCAAAAGTGCATCTGTTAGTGACACCTCTTTTATTTGACAATTGTCGTCCATTACTCTAATCCACGGCTCATCAAGCAGATTAAACTCTGTTTCGTTCATTCACATTCCTCCTTCTTAGTAAATTCCAGACCTTTTTCAAAGCTGTAATGAAGATCATATCCGTTCAACTCACCTTTAAGGTCCTCATCAAGAAACAATACAAGCTGGTTTTTAAGCCACGGGTAATTTTGCCAACCTGCAATATACTTCATACAGTTGTCTTCAAGTTCTCTTATATTTTTATCTATATTCCATGACTGACAAAACATTGTCGGAAGTCGAAGCTTCTGTTCAGCTATTCGGCGACATTCTTCATCATCAGGGCACTCTGATACCTCTGCACCGCCATATTGGTCAGGCAGAAAATGAATTTTCTCATCAGCACTTAGCTGCATCAACAACACATCAAATGACGAGATCCCGTCACGCACAGCCGCCTGTGCAAGCTGTTCATCACCAGTTTCAACAGGCTTTGAAAGCAGTCCATGGATACTTTTTCCTTTTGGCTTACTTATCCTAAAGCAGTCAGCCCTGCTCTTGCTTTTCTTTTGCTCATTTATATACTTATCATAACACTCATCACTCGTAGCACTATAAACCTCTTGAACAAGTGATGAGATATCGTCAGGAAGAGTGATGCTGTCGGGCAAATTGTCAGCCGTTTTATTGATAAGCCAATGGCTGTATATTTTTCTTGACGCTGATTCCATATTTGTATACTCATCTGTAATAACATAGCAGACAGGGGTTTTTGCTGTATCAGGCCGCACTCCACGTTCATGCCTGTGAAGTCTGCCCATTCGCTGCAACAGCAAGTCCATAGGACACATATCCGTGATGAGCATATCAAAATCAATATCAAGTGATTGTTCAAGCACCTGCGTTCCAACTACCACAAGACCGCTCCTGCTTTCAGGCGTACTGTTTTTGCCGACAAGGTCTACAAGCTGTTTCTCCTTTTTAGCACGGTCAGGAAGCACGAACTGAGCATGATACAAAAGCACTTTTGCATTATCCTGCAAAAGCTCGGCGAACATCTGGGCACGTCTTACGGTATTTACTATAACACCTACACAGCCACCATTTTCGGTGACATTTTTTGCAATGGACACAACGTCATCATCAGCGCATTTTCTGACTGACACAGTTTTGTGCGCTCCGTCATAGCTTAATCTTTGCTGGCGGATATCTTTGCCGTCTGTCCATGTGAGCAGAGGGTAGCCCTGCTCTTTTTCAAATCTATCATCAGACTTTTTTATTCCAAGATAGGCACGGACAAGTGACATTCGTCTTGCTGAGGGCAGCGTTGCCGACAGCAGGATAACAGGGGTGTTGTAGCTTCCAAGCCATTGCAAAGCCATTTCAAGATACTCGCTCATGTATGCGTCATAAGCATGGACCTCATCGATGACAACGACCTTTTCTGACAATCCAAGGTGAAGGAGCATAACGTGTTTTCGTTTCAATGCAAGCATGAGCATTTGGTCTACTGTCGCCGTCACAAAATCTACAAGGCACGCTTTTTTGCTGTCACAAAACCAGTTGTGGATAATTAATCCGCTGTCGCTTTCCTCCTGCGGTATGCCCCTTTGTATGTTCTGAAACAGCGAATTGAGTGCTGCGCTTCCGTGGTTGAGCTGAACAGAATGATAAAGTTCTGTAGATTGTTTTTCAGCCCAACTGAGTATTCTTGGGAAAATGCCGTTTGCAGTTGCCTGAGTTGGAAGTCCAAAAAACACGCCATTTTTGCCGCACTTTGATGCCAATATCTCGCTTGCCGCAAGTGATGTTTCTGTTTTACCACAGCCCATTGGCGCTTCAAATATGTATATTCCCGGATTTTCCGAATTCTCAACTATTTTAAGGACTTCTGACTGCACCAAACGTGGTTCAAAACCAAAAGTTTCTTTAAAGTCCTCATTAGATATTACCGATCTCTCAGGATTCCACATCTGCGGAAAATCGAGCTTTGCCCAAGCGCGTTCAGCCCTCAGCTTGTCGTCAGGTTTGAGGTCCTCCACTGACAAAAGAGGAAAAAGCTCAGTGTTGCTTGCAAGCCAATCCGCCATTATTAACAGACCACTCAGAAGCATTTGTGAAGAACGGTCTATATCCGGCAACTCACTAACGTCTAAAAAGCCTGCATAATCAAGTGCCATATCAAATATCGTCTGCCAAATATCCTGCAAAACTTCAATATTTTCTTTGTCACGTCCATAATAGTTTTCATAGAAAGCTATATCCTCTTGCGGCCATGACAAATCCTGTACGCTCTCAGCAGGTACACCATGATGAGAGCCAACAACAGTGCTTACACATTCAGGGCAACCCAACAAATTAAGGATCTCCTCACCTGCAAATGCATGAGGAGTTTGTTTGGCTTTTTCTTTATCGTGAGAAGCATTAAAATTGATACCTGACGCTTCAAGTGCAGACTTTCTCTCAGGAAGTTTATCACCTAATTTATATTGAAATACCACTATTGCTTTGCCGATATCGTGAACTGCTGCTAGAAAAATAGCCAACTTTTTGAACTCATTCTCCTCTAATCCGCAAGCCTTTGCAAATGACGGTGACAGAAATTCATCACACAGACAGCTCATGATATCTGCCGTATCCTGCAAATGCTGCAAAAGCGGCAGCCATTCAGACGAATTTTTGCCTGTTTTTGCCATTAGCGAATACAGTATCTGTTCTGTAAAGTTCATTATGTCACTTCCCGTCCGCTAAGATCACCTAACTTCTATATTATAACATATTAGTATATAAATTTCAACAAATTGTCAAAAAAATATTGGTATATTTTAATTTATTTACATTTTCCGACATTAAAAATAGCGATGCAACTCAAAGCACCGCTATTTTTATTTACGCTATTCCGTTTTGTCATCGGTTTTCTCTGCCGTATCCTCCTGAATTATCGGCATTTCTACTATCGCCTTGAACATATCTCCGTCTATTTCGATATTGAAGATACCACCGCAGGCTTCCGTGAAGCTCTTTGATATGGATAATCCCAAACCGCTTCCGCCGTCTGTTCGTGACTTATCCCCTCGCACAAATCTTTCAAGTATCTCTTCCTCTGTGAAGTTTATCGGCGTTGCCGAAATGTTCTTCTCGGCAAATACTATTCTGTCCGCTTTTTTGTACACATCAAGGAATATCCTTGTGCCGTCCATAGAGTAATTCAGAGCGTTGTCAACAATGTTTTGGAACACTCTGTAAAGCTTGTCGCCGTCGCCCATTACCATTGCCTGTCGGCATTTATGTTTATCTTTACTATCTTGCCACTGTCAGCTATCTTGTCCTCTGCGTCTGCGATGCACTGATTTAACAGCATCACAAAATCAAGCTTTGTTAGGTTTACATCAACGCCGCTTGTGGCTTTTGCTATGCTGAAAACGTCAGACACAATGCCTTTGAGCTTCTGCGCCTTTTTATCAAGTATCTTCACATAGCTCGAAGCTTCATCGTCAAGATCCATTTTCTTAAGCAGGTCGATATAGCTGATAATGGAAGTCAGCGGCGTTTTCAGATCGTGTGAAACGTTTGTCACAAGCTCTATTTTCAAACGTTCAGACTGTATCTGCTGCTCCACAGACTCTCTCACCTTATCCTGAACTGAGTTGAGTTTTTCAGATTCAGCATACACAGGCGAAGTTTTTCTTATCTTGCCCTCATAAGGCTTTTCTTCTCCAAGGCTGTCTATCTGTTTGCTGAGCTTTGAAAGCTGTGCGAAGTCACGGAGCATTGATATACACAGAACAATTTCTACCGCCAACAAAATTAACATCGTCAATCCACTAGACATCACAACAAAAATTCCAACGAATATAAGTATGAACTTCCAAGTAAGCTTTATTCCAAGCGGAAGTCCATGAAAATAGTGATACAGTGATGTTTCCTTATACTTGCGCCATAGGAACTTACATAATCTGCAAATAAGGCTTTCTTTGAATATGCTTCTTGTCTTTATCTTGCCAACAAACTCCATAAGCGAGCCGAAGCCTGCAAAATATGCCAATGCAAACAATGCTACAGCAAGTATATTTCTGAAAACGGAATTAGCCAAAGCATTGTCAAAAATATTTTTTGTGATGCTCACATAATAATTCCAGCAGGCGCCAAATACAAAAGCAAATGTAATAGCCAGTACCATTAGGATAAGGTAAACTTCCATAGGCACTTTTTTTAGAAAATTGCCTTGCTTCCAGCGTTCAACGCTCTCAGGCTCTGCATTATATGCACAGATCAGGAGCAGATAGCACACAAGCATAAATTCAATAACGCCAAAAACGATCACAAAAAGCTTTGCACGATACATATCATTCAAAGCCTCGGTGTATTCCTTTTCCATTGCCGTAAGCTTTTCAGCTTTCGGTGCAAAGAATACCGTTATACCTGAATCATCATTGTCTGTCGCTTTGTAATCAGGCAGGTCATAGAGGTTTTCACATTTTGCCCATGTGTTTCCGTAATCGTCCTCATAATAATATATGCCGTTGTCATAGTCATAGTATTCATTGCCGTCATCAGTGTCATAATCGTCACCAATTTCTTCATCTTCAAGCCTGTCGGAATATTTCAGACCGTTTTTCAAATCAAGACCTTTAATAACATTATATCTTGAGTCTACATTATAGAAAGCTATTGGATCATAATTGCCGTAATTGTAAAAATATCTGCCGTAGTTATCATAATAACTTCCTCCTACGGGCACAAGATTGTCGGCATAAAACTCTTCTGTCACGTTATCCTGATACTCCGCTGTATTGTAATAGTAGTCAACTATCTGTCCTGATGAAGTTCTGTCGCTCATGACCTCGTTATCACGGCGGAGTATATAGTTTTTGTGCGATGATTTAAAAGCTTTTATCTTATCCGTTTCGCTGTCATAATTTTCTACATCTTTTATATTTGACAGATATCTTGTTTTGCCATTTTGAGTAATCCCCACATAGTAATCAAACTGACTATCAATAAGCTGGATACCGCTTTCTGTCTTTTTGTATTTATAGCGGTTGTAATCGAGATAATTCAGATAGTCATTGAACAGGTGTCTAGGCTGAGTATAATTCCAATCCTCATCAATATATCTGAGATAAGCCGAAGCTGTAACGCACAGTTCCTTATACATTTCATTGGAAGCCAGCTTATAGCTTTCTGATTTAAGATAAGACTTACTGCTGCTGTCAGCATGGCTGTTAGCATACAACACCAAAGACAAGCAAAAGCCGCCTGCAATAACGCAGGCAAGCACAAATGCAATGATCCTTGTCTTTTTAGCTGAGAATATCTTAAACCATTCTGCCTGCTCAAATTTTCTCGATTTTGTAGCCAATTCCCCACACCACCTTCAAGTATTTCGGCTCTCTAGGGTTTATTTCTATTTTCTCTCTGATGTGACGAATATGTACCATTACCGTGTTTTCAACGGCATAAGCGTCCTCGTTCCACACTTTAGAATAAATCTCCTCGGCAGAAAATATCCTGCCAGCGTTTTTCATAAGAAGCTCAAGAATTTTAAGCTCCGTGGCGGTGAGTTTGACAGGTTCTCCGTCAACCTTTAAGCTTTTCGCCTGAGTGTCAAGCTCGAGACCGCCTATTTCTATAATATCCGTTTTGTTTGCCGTGTCGATAGCACCAAGCTGCATATATCTTCTCAGGTTGCTTCTTACCCTAGCCACAAGCTCCATGGGGTTATAGGGCTTTGTTATGTAATCGTCAGCGCCCATTGAAAGCCCAAGCACCTTATCTGTATCTTCAGATTTAGCAGAAAGCACGAGTATAGGGATATTCTCCGTAGCCCTTATTTTCATCATTGTAGAAAGTCCGTCCAGCTTAGGCATCATGACGTCAATGAGTATAAGCTGAACGCTGTTTTCGGTGAGCTTCTCCAAAGCTTCAAGTCCGTCATAGGCTTTTATAACCTTATAGCCCTCCATTTCAAGCAGCTTTGCGATAGCTCCCACTATATCTTTATCATCATCTACAACAAGGATTACAGGCTCCTTTATCTCCATATCGGCACGATCCTTTCTTTTACGTTTATTATTATAAGTCATGTTCTTTAAAAACAGCTCAACATAATTCTTAATTAAATCTTAATGTACTCTCTGATTATATCACATTTTCTCTGATATTACAACAAAAAAGACGGGCGAAATTAATTCCGTCCGTCTTTATATGGCAAGTTATATTACTTATTCTTTTCCAGATATGCGTGATACTGCTCGTTGAGAGTTTTAAGCTCTGAATCAACAGTGCCCTTATACTGCTCTTTGAGCTGTGTCCAAGTATACTGTGAGCCGTTCTCGTCTGTCTTCATAACTGAAGTATACAAATAAGGGATAACAGCTTCCTTAGTATCGTTTGTTGCAGCGTCATTATCTGACAGAGTTGTGGAGATACCGTAACCAGGGTCAAATATCTTAGTGAACTTGTCTGTAACAAGGTCAACATAAGCTACGTTATACATATCTTCTGTCCAGTTAGGATTGTTTACAAAGAACTTTTCCTTCTCGATATCCTTATATGTATCCTGAGTATAAACTATCTTTGCGCACTCCATCCAGCACTTCATAGCGTCATTCTTTGTTGAACCCTTTACCCACATATACGCATTCATGTCGATAGTTGTATAAAGCGTATCAGAGTTAGGATCCTTTGGCATTGGAACTACGCCCCAATTGTCGCCGTCCTTAGGTGAATGTGTGCCTGTAGAAGCCCATGGACCCATTGCATAGAAGAGGATATTCTTCTTGAATGCGTCGCCTGCCTGTCCTACCCAATCAGAATAGTACATACCGTTCTTTGCGATATCATAAAGCAGGTCAGAAGCTCTTACAAAGTCAGCATCATTAAGGTTAGAAACATACTCGTCCTTATCAGCGTCATATGTAATAAGAGTCTTACCTGTTGACTGGAAGATAAATGGTGCGAACCAACCGTTTACGCCGTATCTCTCTTCGTCAGCGGCAGCGCCCTCGCAATACTCTGACATCATGTCATACCAAGTGTTCCAATCCCACTCACCGTTCTGATAAAGCTCATATGGATCGTCAAGACCGGCAGCGTCGATCATAGACTTATCATATGTGATAACAGAGCCAGGCTGGAAGTTGATAGGTGCAACAAAGTGCTTGCCGTTGAGAGTGAACTGCTCTGCAACGTCCTTGACATCGCTCCACATAGCGCTGTCGAAATCAACGATATCATCAACAGGCTGGAACATTTCCTTGATACAGTTTGCAGGGAATGTCATAGACTGCTCATACCAGAACATATCCGGTGGATCGTTAGACATAAGTCTCGCTGCGAGCTTATCATACTTGTTCATTGAAGAAGTCTGGGAATACTTGATCTTACCGCCTTTTTCCTCAAAAAGAGTAAGGTCGGTTCTCTTTTCAGGCTCTTTCTTAGTTGGGTTGATGTCAAAATAAGAAAGCCACTCAAGCTCTTTTTCTGAGCCTTCCGGGATAGCAGAAATATCATCAGTGCTTGCTACCTTTACCTTATCAACATAAGAGCTGCTTGAGCTGCTTGAAGAGCTGCCGCATGAAGCCACACTCACTGCTGACAAGAGAGCCATTGCACCGGCAATAACACGCTTGGAATTTTTCATTATATATAACCTCCGTTACAGATCGTTTTCATTAGAAAACGCTTCCTTGATTCTTATAAATGATATTATATCACCGAATGTAATCGTTGTCAACAAAGTTACAACCACTGTTACATTCTTTTAAATACTTTTGGTGATTTCAACAAATAACCGTTCATTTTTTTGGTGATTAAGACTAGACACAAAAAACGGAGATCAAGCCACAAGATCTCCGTTTCATATAAAATGCGATATCTACGCTCTTACTAGCTTATTGATTCGTTTGGCCCTGGAATACTTCGCCACATAACGCCTTGTATCCTTACTGATAACACCGCTGAGTGCAAGCAACGCTATAAGGTTTGGCAGAGCCATAAGTCCATTGAAGATATCAGCGATCGTCCAAACGGCAGAAACTGTCATGTATGGTCCGATGAATACAGCGAGGATATATAGATATCTGTACACCATGACCACCTTCATGTTACTGTTAAAAAGATACTCCATACACCTTTCACCATAATAGTTCCAGCCAAGGATAGTTGTGAAAGCAAAGAACACAAGACAGCCCATAAGAATAAATGCAGGTATCTTTGACGACAGAAACGAGAAGCCGTTCTGGAAAGCGTGATTTGTGACCTCAACGCCCTCAAAAGGCTTGCCTGTTACTGGGTTGATAGCCTTGTAGCTTCCCATCATTACGATAGCAAGACCTGTCATAGTACACACAATGATAGTGTCTATAAATGTGCCACACATAGATACAAGACCCTGTCTTACCGGCTCTTTTGTCTGAGCGGCTGCGGCTGCGATAGGTGCTGAACCAAGACCTGACTCATTTGAGAAAATTCCTCTGGCAACACCCTTTTGTATAGCAATGAACATTGTAGGAAGAGATCCGCCTGCGACAGCCTTAAAGCTGAATGCCTGTTCAAAAATAAGAGCGACAGCGTGAGGGAGCCTCTGAATGTTTATAACAATAAGTGAAAGACAAGCAACTATATAAACGACCGCCATAAACGGCACAACTACCTGAGAAACACTTGAGATCCTCTTTATGCCTCCGATAATAACAAGTGCGGCAAAAATAGTTATCAAAAGTCCGGAAACTATAACAGCCCATGTATAGTCAGCGCCTAAAATATTCACTGTATGTTCCTTTTTAGGATCAAAGAAAGCCTGAACTGCCGATGAGATACCATTCACCTGAGAGAAAGTTCCGATACCAAAAAGACCAACGCAAGCGCCAAAGAACGCAAATACCTTTGCAAGCCACTTCCACTTCTTACCCATGCCGTATTCTATGTAATAGAACGGTCCACCGCAAACGTGTCCGTCAGCGTCCATACGTCTGTATTTGATAGCAAGAAAACCCTCGGAATACTTTGTCGCCATGCCAAGGAGTGCAGCTATCCACATCCAGAGGAGCGCTCCAGGTCCGCCTGAAAGAACACCGATGGCTGTTGCAACACCGACGATATTTCCCGTACCTATGGTTGCGGAAAGTGCGGTGCAAAGCGCTGCAAAGCTCGATATCTCGCCTTTGCCACCATTTTCGTTCTGAAACATAAATTTCAGTGCCTTTGGCAGGTGGAATATCTGAAGAAGCCTTAGCCTAAAGGTGAGGAATATTCCCACAGCCATAATGAGTACGATAAGCGGTATGCCCCAGACATAGCCATCTATCGTTTTAAGTATATTTGTAAATTTCTCCATGCCCTAAAAAATCCTTTCTTACAGAAAATAGGCAGTTTTCACGGAAAAACTGCCTTATTTCTCCCCTATCTATTTTTACGAAAGTAATTAGTCGCCTGTGGACTCTCTTAAAATTATCCTGTGGTCAACAGTATAATAATGATTATCCTTAGTAGTCTTATTCATGTTCTCAATAAGCTTTGCCACAACAAGCTCGCCCATTTTTGAGCAAGGCTGTTCAACCGTTGAAAGTGTAGGGATTATCCACTCACACATGGATATATTGTCAAATCCCATTATGGCGACATCTTTGCCCACATCAATGCCCATATCTATTGCCTTGTGCATTGCAGAGATAGCAAGCAAGTCTGACACAGCGAAAATCGCCGTAGGCTTCTTAGCAAGTGCATTGAAATATTCAAACGCTCTGCCTCCGCAGTCATAGTCATAGGACTCTTTATAGATATATTCATTCTTTATCTCAATGCCATATTCTTTTAATGCTCTTATATAGCCGTTCTCTCTTGCAGTGGATGAGATAGCCGCAGAGTTCGTTCCGATAAAGCCTATCCTTTTATGACCCTTTTTGATAAGAGCAGCGACAGCGTCAAACGCAGCCTGTTCATCGTCAACAGCGACAGTAAGCACATTTGCGCCCTCCACGCCCTCACAGCACAGAGCAACGTTATAATTCTCTGCCAGCTTATTAAGCGAAGCTGCGTCATACTGAGTGCCCAGAAGGATAACACCGTCAACAGTTCTGTTAAAAAGCATATTCATCTGCCTTGTTTCAGCGGTCGAGGTTGAATAGGAAACTGCAGTTATGATATCGTAACCAACTTGTCCTGCATATTCCTGCATACCCATGACTATCTTTGAATAAAGGGAATGTTCAGAGGTCGGCATAATTACAAGAATAACATTCGTTTCGCACTTTCTAAGATTTCTTCCCAGAAAATTCGGAGAATAGTTGAGCCTTGCAATAGTTTCATTGACTTTTTTTGTTGACTCATCTGATACGTTACAGCTTCCGTTGAGAACCCTTGACACTGTCGCCACTGAAACACCGGCTTCCTTGGCAACATCTTTTATTGTAATGCTCATAGATCTTATCCTTTCTGCGACAGCATACCGCTGAAATAGTCATACCATTATCAATTATAACATATTTTGAACAATTCTCCAATATACATTCCTAACAAAATTGTAAACGTTTTTTAGGCTAATTTAATTAAGAAGCAGACTAAATGCTTGAAAAAGGAACAGTGATATGCTATAATATCTTAAACGAATGATTTTTGAAAGGAAAATACGCAATGCTCCATGGTTATTTTGATATACCCACATTTCACTATTTTGAAGAAAAAAACACCTGGTCCGGCAGCAATTACACAAATTTCAGCTACCGCATAGACCCTATTCTCGGCGATGAAAAAGAGCTTTATGTCAGAGTATGGTACGGCACAAAGTGCGTCACAGAGGTAACAGACTTTGTGGCAGAATATCACGAAGAATACTCTGAAAAAGGGCTTGAAAACGTTCTGGCAGACCTGACGAAAGAATTTGAGAAATTCAAACTCATCAGAAAAGAGCTTTAGCAACAAAAAGGCGAACACGGTTTCTCTGCATTAGCAGAAACGAACTGTGTTCGCTTTTATTTTTTTGTTATCAATACCACTCGTTTTCCTGAGTATTGTAAACGTCAGCAGAAGAGTCCGTCTCCATCGGCTGTGTCATAGCGTCAACCGCAGATGAAGAATCCTTATTGTTCACAGGCTTCTCAGGTGAGATAAGCTGCTCAGACATAAGTCTTTTGCCGTTTTCATCAACAAGACCAACATCAACAGCTGTCTGAACTATACCATCAGCAATAGCTTGTCCATACTCGGTAAGGTGTTCGTCAAAAAGCTTATTGTCGATATCCTCGGTTATAAATCCAAGCTCCACAAGACAGCTTGGCATAACAGTGTCGGCATTTATGTAGTAGTTTACACCGGAATTGCCAACGTAGCCATACTGTACTCCTCTATTTTCAGATATGCCTACCTTTTCAAGACCATCAAGTATATTCTGTGCAAGCTTTGTGTCATATTCAGGCTCAGAATTGTTTACCCAAACCTCAACGCCCGAAATATCACCGTCATAGCTGTTCCGGTGAAGTGAAACATACATATCCGCTTTTGCCTTGTTTGCTTTCGCACATCTTTCGTCAAGCTCAAGGAAAGAGTCATCATCTCTTATCATAACCACATTGACGCCGTATTTTTCGAGATATTTCTGCACCTCAAGTGCGACCTTTAAGTTATCGTCTTTTTCATATCTTGTTCCTGAGGCGTCAGTTGTGCCTCCGTCATAATCACCGTGACCTGCGTCAACACACACTGTAAAGTCCATATTAGAATACTTCGCAGGCTCGTCTTTTTTATCCTCAGCAGAAGAAGCGTCCTCCTTCACAGCGACAGAAGATGTATTATTCAATACCTTGTTTGTTTTTTGCGTATCGTCTCCTTTGATCTTTGATACTACCAAGGCTGTCAGCTTTACCAGACCAGTCACAATGCCGATAAGTATTATCAATGCAATAATAATTCTGTTCCAGTATATTTTTTTCTTTTTCACCCTTCTGACAGGCTTTCGTCCGTAGATCTGTTCAAACTCCTCATCTGAAAGTGTATTCATTAGATCAAAGCTCCTGTAAAAAATTTATCCATTCTAATTATACCACACGCTCAACGTTAATTCAAGACTGTTTGTTACCATGTTGTAAGAATTTCGTTACTTTTAACGATTTTGCATATCACAAGGCTATTAATATACGCTATCTGCACAATAAAAAAGGGCAAGCAAAGACTGACACACAGCCTTTGCTTACCCCATTAAGCTCTTATTTTATTCCACCAATGTTCTCTCGTCACAATATTCGCAAACAAGCGTTGTGCCGTCGCCTTTGAACCAATGTGGCAGATACTTTTCATGGTGAGTGATACAGTTAGGATTTGAACAATCAATGTGCTTATGCACTCTGCCCTTCATAAGCGGTTGCGAAGCACCATCGCCGTTTATAACTGTAAGTATGAGTGCCATTCTGATATACATACCGTATTTTGCCTGCTTGAAATACATTGCTCTCGGGTCGTCGTCCACCTCGATAGCTATCTCGTCCACTCTTGGCAGAGGGTGAAGCACGATAAGGTCAGGCTTTCCCATTGAAAGCTTTCTTGTATCGAGTATGTAATTTCCGCTCTGAGCCAGATACTCCTCCTCAGAAGCAAAACGTTCTTTCTGTATTCTTGTCATATAAAGCACGTCAAGCTCACCGATAACCTCTTCAATGTCGGTGACTTCTTTGTACTCCATGCCTGCCGCTTCAAGGATATCCTTTACATACACAGGCAAAGCAAGCTCAGAAGTTGAAACTAATATGAACTTATTGTTTGGAAAACATACCATTGCTTTAATAAGGGAATGGACTGTTCTGCCGTTTTTAAGGTCGCCGCAGAAGCCTATGGTCAGGTTATCAAGTCTGCCCTTTTCTTCTCTAAGTGTAAGCAGGTCTGTAAGTGTCTGTGTTGGGTGGAGGTGTCCGCCGTCGCCTGCGTTGATAACAGGGCAATCAGCAGTGAGTGCCGCAGCCTTTACCGATCCAGCAGTAGGGTGACGCATTACCATGATATCGGCATAGCCGGAAACTATCTTTGTGGTATCCTTGATATTCTCTCCCTTTGCAACGGAAGAAGTGGCAGGATTGTCAAAGCCTATTATCGTTCCCCCAAGACGTAGCATAGCGGTCTGGAAAGACATCTGCGTTCTTGTTGACGGCTCATAGAAAAGAGTACCCATTATCTTGCCCTTGCAAGCCTCGCTATAGGCGGCAGGATCCTGAACTATCTTATGACCGAGGTCAAGAAGTTTCAGCCACCAAGATACGGGATAGTCATTAAGATCAATAAGATCAAGTCTGTTTTTTTGCTCACTCACATCAAACACCCTCTCAAATATTCAGACATACATTATGCCGCACATTCCTTGTACGGCATTTTCTTTATTATATCACACCTGCTCCATTTTTTCAAGTACATAACCCATATTATTTGAGCAGGTCAAAATTTGTTTCATCTGCAAACTGGTCGCAGTCATACATAAATAATATCTGGTCATATGCACTCGTATCTGCCACGTCAGAAAGGGTCTTGCCCTCCTCTTTGAGCTTGTCAGGGTCTACCAAGGTTATCTCGCTGTAGTGTGGGGTAAGAAACGGCACAAGGGTATTGGCATAGCTTCCTTTGATGATAAGAAGCTTTGGTGCGTCCTCTGCAGTTGTCTTGACCGTTGCCTTAGTAAAGTTGTCACCTTGCAGGAAGATAGCCGTTTTATCTGCTGTTTTCAGTGCAGATCTAAAATAAACAGATTTTGAGGTAAGCACCTGATCTCCTCTGTAAAGCTCCACAGAATCCACAGTGGTCTTATACTTTGAACGGAATATGTTCACTCTGTCTGCGCCTATGCTGTTATAGCAAAGTTCACTGTAAAGTCCCCCATAATAAGAATTTGAGGTATATTCTTGATCGTAATTGGAAAGAACGACCGGCTCAAAACCCAGCTCTTTTATGCCGTCTGCATAGGCAAAATATGCCCCGAAGGAAGTCCACTTTCTATCCGTACGATAGTAAACGTAATTATTTCTTGCAGAATACATAGGAAAAAACGTATCTATGGTGTCTATCCTGCTGTCTAGGTCATAATAGATATTATCTATCATTTCACGCTGGTCTGTGTTTGAAGTATAAGCAGGCAGCTTAGCAGAATAGATACCTGCGGCAGTCGGAGCTAACATAACATATACAGGTGTATCTGTGTTTTCTGAAAAATCATTTATCTGCGAGATATTTTTATCAAGCCTGTCCTTATCAAAATCTGTGATCTCTACAAGACGATCTTTAAGGATATAGATATTATCAAAATTTTTCTTACCAGTCATCACAAACATGGTCGTTCTGAGCGACTTCCAATTTGAGCTTAGAGGAAAATTACTGCTAACATAGGTCTGAACGTTATGTCTTATATCTGAACTGTCTGCCTTTTCACTTTCAGATCCATGTCTGCCCATCACGAGAGTATATGCCGCAAACATTATGACTATTACAAAAAATGCGCTTACTGCGATATAATCAGCAGCCTTTTTCATTAATGTTCACTCCTCCCATTTTATCTCACGAATAAATTCATAGACGAATTACCTCCGCCCACAAGAAACGCTGTACTGATAAGCAGAAATCCTATAGTGAGCATTGGCTCGATTATGTAAACTATATTAGTATTGAGCTGCATTATCCTGCGTTTGAGATATCTGCCGATACCTGTTGCAAAAAAGCCGCAGATAAGATACATCACAACTCCTGTTTTTATCACATACGATGCAAGAACATCTCCTGCAAAGCTTCCCCCGCCGAGCATTGCGGCAACATATCCGCAGGCTGAAGGCAGGCTGTCTATCGCAAGAAACGGCAGACCTATAAGAAACAGAACATTCATCACCGCACATCTTACCCCTGTCGGCACAGCCGCAAGAATATTTTTCAAGAGATATTCTATGCCAAGCATAACACAAATAAACGCTGCCCACAGCATTGTGTGTCTGCCGTAGCCATACCAAACCGAACCTGCAAACACAGACAGTATCAATGCCCAAAGGCAAACGCTGTCTTTATTTCTACATATAGGTCTGTAGAAATAATCTCTCACCCAACTATAAAAGGTGCAGGCAAATCGTTTTATAAGCTCATTGAAGCCTGCTGACATAAACGGCAGATCAAAGTTATCAGGAAGTTCAAAGCCGAGCATTGAACCAATACCCTGTGCAATATGCGAATAAGCTCTAAGCTCATAGTAGAACGCAAATGAGAAAGCTATTATCCCAAGCCATGCACAAGCGGCGGAGAGCGAATCTGTACTTACTCCCCTTATATGCTGCCACATCTCGTACATAGGATCCGACAGAAAAAGCTTCTCTGCAAAGCCTATAAGCATAAGCTTTATGCCCTCTGCAAGCTTTCCGGAGGTTATGACAGGTTTTCTAAGCTGTTCGCTCATATCTGAAAATCTGAGTATCGGTCCACAGTAAAAGCATGGGAAAAAGCATATATATTGAGATACCAAAAGAAAATTCTTCTCAGGCTCTATTTCTTTCCTATAAATATCCATGCAATAGGAGATGCCATGGAGAGTGAAAACGCCCGCTCCCCACACAGGGAAAAGCTTTAGCATTGCGCCTTTGCCTGTGAATATAGACGTCACGTCATAGCTGCTGTGACCGCTTCTTATAAATACAAGAAGCACTGCCATATTTACTACCACCGATAATATGAGCCATAGCCTTTTAAGTCCTTTTTTGTCTGCAAAGCGGTGGATAAGCCTGCCGCAAAAGTATGATACAACAGCACACACCGCCATTGGTATTATCCCCCATGTGGACACCCACAGACACAGCACAACTGTTCCAAGCAGGAACACGGCTTTTCTGAAACGCACCCCTGACAAAGCGTATACTCCCATAAAAACAGGAAGAAAGAAATATAAAAATTCAAGACTAACCAATGCTATTCTCCTTGTCTTTATTGTTTTCTGAGGTCAATTCCTCTATGAGTGCTTGCAAGCTTTCTTTATCGAGCATTGTGTTCACCACTTCAAGCAGTGCATTTGCAGTGAGCTTTTTGGGCAACGACAGCTTTTCGCACACAAGCTGTCTGAGCCTGCTGCTGTCAGGTCTGCCGCTTAGACCTAGCTCATAAAAGTCAAGCTTGGTCATGAGTTCTCTGTCTGCAACCTTTTCGCCTATAATGCCTGCTTTTTCAAAGGCTTCCCTGATAATATCCGCAGGAACGCCCTCGACCCCCAACAAGCCCTCTTTTGACGGCTCTGTTTTGCGCTTTTCTTTGCCGAATATCTCAGGAACATACACGTTCACGATATCGCCTTTGGGTACGATACCCTTTATATGCCCTCTTATGCGAAAGCCTGCTGTGTCAGAATCGGTAAGAATGGCTATTCCGCCATGCTGAGCATAGTATCTTATAAGCGCTGCTTTGTCAGGGTCTTTATAGATACGAAAGCCGTTAGTGACGATTATAACGCCGTCAACTATGGACGAAAGCTTTATCTTATCATATTTTCCCTCAACGATTATTGCCCTTGATATTTTAAGTTTTTCCATTTACTAACACCTTAACGCCATTGACCTTGCAAGCCCCTGCTCAAGGGTGAGCATATCTCCGTCTTTTCCCCGTGACCTTGTTTTGAGCATAAGGTCAGTTTCAGAAAGTATCTCAAGCGTTTTTCTTATACGCTCCGCCGAGATATTTCCGCACTCGGAATAGGCGTTTTTTACTGCAAACTCTCTGTTTTTCGCATAGGAAAAATCTTTAGCCACGTCTGCAACGCTCCTGCCAGAGGAACGTGCAAGCTTCGCCCTATAGATATCCGCAAGGGAAAAGCCGATTATTCCTATTATAGCATATGGTTCATAATTCTGCACGTCGAGTTCACGCAAACGTGTGAAAACCATTGCCGCATTGCCTCTGAGGATATTTATTGCAAGAGAATATCCGTCCGACTCGATACGCCTGATACAAAGCAGGTCGATATCCTCTCTTGTTACCTCCCTGCCCTCTGCATAAGCCGAAAGCTTTTCAAGCTCCTTGCTGATAAATGCAGTGTCGCACAAACAGAGGTTTGCAAGATACTCTGCGTTGCTTTTTGTTATGGTACAGCCGCTTTTTGCAAGATAGGTGGATATAGACTTTCCAAGGTCGGAAGCCCTTTTGTATTCAAAGTTGCAGACAGTGCCGTGCTTTTCGCAGAAATCTGCAAAGCGCTTGTTTTTGTCTGTAAGATACTTTTTGTTCTTGAAAAGATCAACTCCTGTGGCATAGATTATCACTGTGGTGGTTTCGCCAAGAGAGCCTAGGATCTTTTTCAGGTCGTCCAGATCGTCCTTAGTCACTGCGTCTATATTAAGGTCGTTTATAGCTGTCTCTTATACACATCTGACGCTGCCGACGATCTTACGCGTGTAGA
>ENA-OYYR01000332-OYYR01000332.1-human-gut-metagenome-genome-assembly--contig:-NODE-332-length-23558-cov-15.447305_pt1 | contig 23558 bp, 19 predicted proteins | sample MGYA00244066_ERZ653454 | MGnify/ENA primary metagenome ERZ653454 (study PRJEB26926, sample SAMN06165163) | human gut metagenome | biome: ENVO:00009003; feature: ENVO:2100002; material: ENVO:00002003...
ACGAGATTAGCTGCAGTCTCGTGGGCTCGGAGATGTGTATAAGAGACAGGACCCCTTCGCAGCGCACTCCCATGTTACTTGACTTTTATCGTGGCTTTTTAATTATGGCGCTGCTTTTTCCCGAACAGAGGAATTGCAACCCATGGCGCGCTTAGCTTCCCATTGTGAATTGCTCACGCCCCCGCCTGTTCCTGCGCCAGCGTGTCAATCACCGCTTCGGAGGCATTCGGGTAGAACGCTGCCGCACCCAGCTGGTCGGTCAGACCGACTTTCTGGAAGAAGCCCGCGACGTTCTCATGCACGCCGCAAATCGAGACGGTCACGCCCTTCTGCGCAATCAGCGTGCACACCTCCATCAGCGTCTGCACGCCGGAGATGTCAGTCGCGGACACGCCGCGCAGGGAGAGAATCAGGTGCTCACAGCCGGTAAAATCCACCGCAAGCAGCTTCCGCTTCAATTCCGCGCAGTTCGCGAAGAACAGCGAACCGTTCACATAGCTGACGAGGATGCTTTTCGCGCGGGATTCATCCACCGGCTTGCCCATGCGGTGCAGGCGCTCCAGACGCACCTTGTCCACCGGCTCGGTTTCGATGGTCAGGCGCGCGGCGTTCCAGACGAACATCAGCAGCGCGGTCACAATGCCGATGACGATGGCGACGGTCAGGTCAAAGACAACGGTGGACACCATCGTAATGAGAAACTGCGCCACGCCCATCCACACCTTGCGGCTGAAAATCGTCTTGATGCCATGCCACTCGTTCATGCGCCACGCCGTCACCATCAGCACACCCGCCAGCGCGCTCAGCGGCAGGCGGCTCATCACGCCGCCCAGCAGCACCATCGCCAGCAGCAGCACCAGCGAATGCACAACGCCGGTCACGCGGGTCTGCTCGCCAGACTTGATGGCGACGGACGTGCGGGCAATCGCCGCCGTTGCGGGCACGCCGCCGAAAAACGGCAGCAGGATGTTGCCCACGCCCTGCGCAATCAGCTCACGATCCGCGTCGAAGGCTTCGTCCTTCATGCGGGATGCGCTCGCGCCGCACAGCAGCGACTCAATCATGCCCAGCATGGCGATGGAGACAATCGGGCTGACGAGGTTTTGGAGCATGTCGAGGTTGACCGCGCCGAGGTTCAGGCGGTTGTCCAGCATCAGGCTTTTCGGGATGTCCCCCACCTTCGCCAGCGAATCGAAACCCGCAATTTCGGTCACGACCGTCGCCAGAATAATCGCCAGCAGCGACCCCGGCACCTTCGCGTTCAGCTTTTTCGGCCAGAAAACCATGAACAGCACAACCAGCAGACCGATGGCGACCGCCTGCCAGTTGGGGGTAAATCCGACGCTGGTGTAGCTCCACAGCTTTTCCAGCGCGCTTGTGCCGACGGAGTGCGTGCCGAAGAAGTTGTCCACCTGCCCCAAGGCGATGATAATCGCGATGCCGCTGGTGAAGCCCATGACGACGCTGGTCGGGATGAAGTTGACGAGCTTGCCGAGGCGGAGGATGCCCGCCAGCAGGATAATCACGCCCGCCGCAAGCGACGCGGCGAACACGCCCTGCAAGCCGTACTGGGCGACGATGCCGATGAGGATGGCGCTCATGGCCCCGGTCGGGCCGCTGATTTGGAAGGATGCGCCGCCAAGCAGCCCGATGACAAGTCCGCCGATGATGGCGGTGACAAGCCCCGCGGCGGCGTCCGCGCCGGAGGACACGCCGAATGCAAGGGCAAGCGGCAGCGCCACCGCCGCCACCGTGATGCCGCTCAGGATGTCCTTGATGAGTTTGCCGGCGTTGTAGCCGGAAAATTCATGTTTCAGGTCGGTAATGTACTTTTTGAGCATGATGTTATTTCCTTTAATCTCCTAATTCCCTGATTTTCTCCACCATTGCCGCAGAGGATTTCGCGTCTGCGGACGCGACCAAAGGGCTTTCCGCTCGCCCTTTGGAAACCTTCGGCGCGGTCACTCCCATGTTACTTGATTTGTACCGAAAGTAGTTATAGTTTGTGAACCATTCGTACCCCCAAGCAGCGCCACCGCACTGCTACGAAGGAGGGCACCGAAGGAGTCCAGAGGGCGATCGGAAAGCCCTCTGGGAGCATGGCGATGTCCTGTTTGGAAGGAAAGTCACCTTTGCAATCAGGCAATCCACAAACGCCCTTTTGCGGAAAAAAGGGCAAAAAAACGTCCGGCGCTGAAACACGGTTTCAACATCGGACGAATTTGTGCTATGAAACGCTTGGGCGACAATTACGCCTTGGCGATTTCCACGAGCTTGGTGAAAGCAGCTGCATCGTTCACAGCCAGATCCGCGAGAATCTTGCGGTTGACGGTGATGTTGTGCTTCTTCAGACCATTGATGAACGTGGAATAGCTCATGCCGTTCAGGCGAGCAGCGGCGTTGATACGGGTGATCCACAGGGAGCGGAAATCACGCTTGCGCAGCTTGCGGCCAGCGAAGGCATAGCGCAGGGAACGAGCAACCTGTTCGGACGCGGCGCGGTACTGCTTGGACTTTGCACCCCAGTAGCCCTTAGCCAGCTTCATGACCTTGCGGCGCTTCTTCAGAGCGTTCACAGATCTCTTAATACGTGCCATTGTGAGTATCCTCCTTGCCAGCGAATGGGCTTAATTACTTGTAGGGCAGCAGCTTGTGGATGGTCTTGGCTTCCGCCGCGTTGTCCACAATGCCGTCAGCGCGCAGGTGACGGGTGCGCTTGGTGGTCTTGAGGCGAACCTGATGGTTGGCGTTCATCTGCTTATGCTTCACGATACCGGTCTTGGTAAAGGAAAAGCGCTTGGCAGCACCACGGTGAGACTTCTGCTTAGGCATGGTGTAGTCCTCCTTCCAATGCTGATAAAACGGGGCGCAGGCAAGCTGCGATAGCCGTTTTATTCCTGTTCTTGATTCCCCTTGGCGTTTTCGCGGGCGGCCTTCTTTTCCGCGAAGGAAGCCTTTGCCGCCTTGGGGGCCAGGATCATAATCATATGACGGCCGTCCATCATGGGACGGCGCTCCACCGAGCTGACCTCGGCGCAGCGGGCCGCGAAGTCCTGCATGACCTTCATGCCGATTTCGCTATGGGTGATCTGGCGGCCACGGAAACGGATGGACACCTTCACCTTATCGCCACCCTGAAGGAACTTCTGCGCCATTTTCGCCTTCGTGAGAACGTCGTTCTCCTCGATGGTGGCGGACAGCTGAACCTCCTTGGTTTCGACGACCCGCTGATTCTTCCGGTTTTCGCGTTCGCGCCGCGACTGTTCGTAGCGGTACTTGTCATAGTCCAGCAGTTTGCACACCGGCGGTTTTGCCGTGGGCTGGATTTTGGCGAGGTCGAGGCCGCGCTCTTCCGCCAGCTCCATCGCCTTGGCTGTTGGCATGACGCCGAGCTGTTCGCCGTTTTCGTCAATCAGGCGGACTTCCCGGTCGCGGATTTCCTCATTGATCATCAGATCGAGTGCTATGTCCATACACCTCCCAATTTTCGTTGAAGCCAGCGTTTTCTGCTCCATACCACAGAAAAAGCGGCGGGTGACTCCACCCGTCGCTGACATGCACTTTGCGCCTTTTTCGGCGGTCAATCCGCCTGAAAGGGAAAAAGCCTGTGAACCCGGCAGCATACGCCGCGCAAGGTGAGAGACGGGCAAGCCTCTGCTTCAAACATGGATATTGTAGCACAGGGAAAGCGGTTTGTCAAGGGGGATTGGGCGGATTTTTTGCGTGAAGCCGGAGTTTTTTCCGCGGAAACGGGCGCAGACCGGCCGCTGGGGAAGTCTGCGCCCACTGATTTTACTCGATGTACGGCGTGCCGTGCGGGATGCCCTGCTTCTCCGCCCACTGCCACGCGTAGCTGCCGACGCTGGCGAAGATGACGACATCCGGCGTGTTCTCGAACGCGTCCTCCGCGATGTAGGACACGGAGTCCGGCAGGGTGATGCACTTCAGGTTCGCGCAGTCCGCAAAGGCGCGCGTGCCAATGACTTGCAGTCCATCCGGCGCAACGACCGACTGAATCGTGCTGTTGCCCACGAACGCCTCGTCATCCACATAGAACGTCGACGCGGGCAGCTTCACCTGCGGCAGCCCGATGCCCGTGAACTGCTCGGTGATGAAGCCCTGAACATGGATGTTCTGGCAGTCATCATGCGCATACCAATCGCCGTCGAAGGATGCCACCACGCCAAGTTCCGTTCCAGTGCCCGACGGTTCATTGTAGCCCCACTGGCTGTACTGGACATTCGTGCCGTCCAGCCACTTCCACGAGCCGCTTGTGTTGCTTGCGCCAATCCACGCCTTGTCGACGGTCGAAGTGGCATTCAGCAGCTGCTCAATAATCTTCTGTTCCGCGTCGTTGTGGACGATGGTAAGGCGCTTTCTGACGGCTGTGCCGCCATCGCCGCCCATGTTGGCGCACATTTCCTGTGCGCTGCTCCAGCTGTTGTAGCCGCCGTAAAGCGTGTAGGTGATACCGTTGCGGGAAATGCTGCACCCCGTGTCGTACCACTGTGCATAGACGGTGTTGTAGTTCACGCCATTTTCCAGCCTGACCCAGCCGCCATCCGCCATTTCCTCGTAGTCCTTTGCGGCGTAAATGCGCGTCCAGATCTTGCCCTTCGCATCGGTATAGGTTTCATCCACGCCAAACCAGAAGTCCGCATCGCGATCCATGTGCTTGACGAGGGCGGCCGCGTCATTCGGGGCTGCCAGCACATCCACGCCATCTTCCGCCAGCACATAAGCGAGCGCCCAGCCCGACTTGCAGTAGACATACGGAATCGCCGCTGATTTGCTCCCTGCGTGCGCCGCGGAGAGGTCGGTATAGCCCAGTTCCTTGCCCGTGTTATCCGCCACAGGCGCCCAGAGGTAGCCGTTCTGGTCTTGGCGCATGTTGTTCACGTCCACTTGGAAACTGCTGCCGGATGTGTACGTTTTGACAATCGTGTCATCCACATTCTGCGTCTTGTAGACATACACCGTGCTGCCCGGATTCGCAAAGTAGTCGTACCAAGCGGGGGTCTGCTTCACTTGCTCGACGTAGCTGTTCGCGGCAATCACCCAGCCGTAGAGGTAGGTGCCGTCGGACTGCTTGTAGCGCGCGTATGCCCAGTCATTGCCGAAGCGCGGGTCGCGCAGCTTGTGGCTGACGTCCAGCTCCAGAATGGTGCCCTTGCTCAGCGTTTTCAGCACGCCCGTATCGCACCAAGTGTTCGGGAAGGTGCGCACGTAGAGGCTGCTGAGTGCTTTGTATTGCGTCCACGCGGGTTCATCGGGTTCAAGGTCGGGGACGGTAGCGGTCTTATCGCCGATGTTGCAGTAGAGAATCGAGCCGTCCGACATCAGCACAGGCGCAAAGAAGTACTTCTTATTGCTGTCCATTGCGACGTTCAGCAGGTCAATGGTCAGGTAATCGCCCACCGCCGTCGTGGTTGCGACAGCGCCGGAAATGCTCTGCGACTTGCGAATGTTGAGCTTCGCCTTCGTGCGGTAGGTGAACCACGCGCGCGGCGTTTCCTCCACCTCGACGATGAAGCTGTCAACGTATGTGTTCGCGCAGTCGCGGTAGGTGAACCATCCCTCATAATCGCCCTTGATTGCCAGCGCGGTATGGCTGCTGGTCGGCGTCGCGCTCGACGAGCCCCAATTCTGATAGCTCATCGTGTTGTTATTCAGCCACGTCCAGCCATTGCCTGCGCCATTCGCGTGGCCGCCCGTCCACGCCGTGCCGCCGTATGCGCTCATGATGGTCGAATGCAGCATGGCATCTTCCTGCGCATTGTCAATCACGACGAGGTGTCCGCCCATAGACGCCGCGTACTGCGCCGCCTGCGCCCACGAGACATTGCCGCGGCAGAACGTGTAGACGCTGGCTCCGCTGCGCACAGAGATGACTTCCTCAATGCTGTCGTCAACCTGCGTCAGCGGCTCGTTGGCATTCGTCACATCAAACCAGCCCGCAACGAAATCATCCCCATGCCCGCGCATGAAGGTGTACTGCTTGCCGTTTTCGGTGATGGTGACGCGTTCGTTCCTGTCCAGCCAGATGATTTCGCCTTGGTCGTAGCTGCTGAGTTCGGACAATTCAAACGTGGCAGGATAGTGAATCGACTTTGCCCCCGCTGCATTCGTTACTTCGTAGCGTTCCCAGTCGCCTTCGCGGTCAATGCCGCAGGGAGTAGGCGGGCCCGCAAGCACCTCGATATATCCTTCAATCGTCTTTCCATTCTTTGTATATCGGCAGGGTGCCCAATAGCTGTTAACGCCCGAAGCATCGTAAAACACCACGTTGGCAACATCTATCTGGAATACGCCGTCGGCACTTGTAAGCTCGTCGATTCTGCCCTCATAATTCGGCGCGGCGTACACGACAATTCCACCATTTTCGTCAATGATGTAGTCGGAATAGTGGGCAGAGTTTCCGATTTTATCCTGTTTCTGCGTGTAGTTGCTGTCGCTCTCGATGCACCAGCCATAGACGTATGTGCCATCGGACTGCTTGTAGCGCGCAAATGCCCATGTGTCGCCAAACTTCGGCTCGCGCATTGTGTGATTGAGGTCAAGTTCAACCGTTGCAGCCTTCGGGATTTTCATGATCACAGTTCCCGAAGCATTAGAATCCGCAAAGGAACGCAAATTTAAGCCACTTGCCCAGACGACTTTGTAGTTCCACCAGTCTGCGTTTGCCTGTTCGCTCATCGGTCGCACGGTCGGATGGTCTTTTTTCGAGAGGTAGTAGTGTGCGTTCAAGTCACAATAGCCAGTGGTGCCATCATTCAGCTGCACCGGCGAAAGCCATCCCCAGCCGTTTCGCGCGCGCATAGCGTACACATGACTTAAATCAACACTAAATTCCGTTCCAACCGCTATTGTTTTCATTATATTCGCGCTTCGTAGCGAAGGCGTGCTGTAAATGGAAACGCTCTGGTGGTAGGCTTCATAGGTGTACCATTCGTGCGACGGATACCCCGTCACCTGAACCTTGAAGCTCTTTTTCACAGCAGTCGATCTGGTTCTCTTTCCATCGGCAATCGCATATGCCGTAATGGTTGCAGTGCCAGCACCAACCGCCGTAACCAAACCAGTATCCGGGTTCACAATAGCAACATTCTCATTGCTGCTCTGCCAGAACAAACCTGTATACCCCGATGCAATTTGTACACTCGGCGAAGCATAGAAGTAGCGGTATACGCCGCTGCTGGGGTTCGGGTAAAACGCATTGCTCGGCGAGACGCTGGAAGTAATTTTCAGCGTCGTATCCACGTTCATTGTAATTGTCGTGTTTTCGCTTAAAACACTGCTTCCGTTTTTCAGCGTAATCCCCGTCACCGCCTGCGGTGCGCGTAAAGTACCCACCTGGCTCCAATCAGGATGATAGTAGCCTACAATACCATAATAACCCTGATTCACTTTTTTCGTTGTATCGTAGCTTTCAGCATAGCTGACCCGTCTATCGCTCCAGTTGCCACTGACAAATTTTACCGTTTTCCCGTCGTAACCTGTAACAATGCCAACGTGCGCCAAGCTTGATGACAGTTTCGTTGCAGCAGACGACGTGTAAGCATTCAAAGTGATAATATCACCCGGCTGCGGCACATAGTTCGGATCATACTGTTTAGCATACTTTTTGTAATCCGAAAAGCTATTTGGATCAATCACGCAGTGGAACCAATCAGCGTGTGTTTCCCCCGTGCTGGGGCAGTATTCCTCCCACGCCTTTACCGTACTCGGAATTACACTCGTCGGAATCCCCATCTGGCGCGCAACCACAGAAATGAAAGCCGCGCACCATGCCCCGCCTTGGAAAATTTGGTTATTATCCGTTCCCTTTGCACCATACATATCCTGCGCAAAGTCCGTATCCGTCTTCGCAAACAGCAGTGCCGCCTGCGCGAACAACTTCCCCTTATCCGTCGCCGCCAGCGCCTTCCCTTCCCCCAGCGGCGTCCAGCCAAACATCAGCGCCGCCGCAATCAGCAGTGCTGACAGGATTCGTTTGCTTCCATTGAGCCAACTCGTTTTCATGGTTTCTCTCCTCCCCTATTCGTCCGGCTACACCCATTGCTGCGGACAGCATCCACCAGAGGCACTGCACCGATGCTGTTCATATGTAAATTATACCTGACAAAAATCAACATGTCAAGAGTGACCAGCATAAATATGGCAATTTAGCGGATAAATTGGCAGGTTTCGTTCGCGCGTCATGCCATTGCACTATGTAACCTGTTTTTCTTCGTTGTTACACGGTCTTCTTACACATAAAATAACGCTGTTTTTTTGAACCGCAAGTATATCGTTTTCGGCTAAAAACAGACGCGAATGGACAGGGCCTTTTGTGAAAAGCCGCCGCCATCTTTCCTGAAATTTCCTGAAAACTTTCGGAATCACACGGCATACCGAAAGAATTTCGGAAAACCGATGTAACTTCGTTTCAATTAACCCATGTGTGTGGTATGATTAGTGCATCAGATGACACCGAAACGTACATCAAAGCGCATCGGGGCTGCTGATGGGGTTCCCCTCCCCCTCATAATGGGAAATTTCAAGCAACAAAGGAGGCTGCAAGGGATGGCTCGGAAGTATATGAAAATTGCCATGGTCGGACATAAGCGCGTACCGTCCCATGAAGGCGGCATCGAGGTTGTGGTGGGCGAACTGGCCAAGCGCATGGTGGCGCAGGGACATTCCGTGACGTGCTATAACCGAACCGACAAGCAGCAGCCGCAGCCCGAAAGTTTCAACGGCATCAGCCTGAAATATGTGCCGACCATCCAGAAGAAGGGGCTGGCGGCGGTTTCCGCAAGTTTCTTCGGCTGCCTGTGCGCGGCGATGGGCAATTATGACGTGGTGCATGTGCACGCGGAAGGTCCGGCGCTGTTCTGCTGGCTGCCGAAGCTGATGGGCAAGCGCGTTATCGTAACGGTACACGGGCTGGACTGGACGCGCGCGAAATGGCAAAACGGCATTGCGTCCAAGTGCATCAGGCTGGGCGAAAAGATGGCGGTGCGCCACGCGGATGAGCTGATTGTGCTGAGCCACGGCATGAAGCAGTATTTTGCGGACACCTATGGGCGCGAGACGCTGCTGATTCCCAACGGCGTGCCGAGCTACCAGCCGTGCGCACCGGAGCTGATTCGCCAGTACGGGCTGGAACAGGACAACTACATCCTCTATCTGGGGCGCATCGTGCCGGAAAAGGGCGAACACTACCTGATTGAGGCGTACAAGCATCTGCCGACGGACAAGAAGCTGGTCATTGCGGGCGGCGCGTCCGACTCGCAGGAATATTTCGACGAGCTGCGCGAAATGGCAAAGGACGACGACCGCGTGATATTCCTCGGCTTTGTGCAGGGGCAGCTGCTGGCGGAATTGTACAGCAACGCTTACACCTACGTCCTGCCCAGCGACGCCGAGGGGATGCCTCTTTCGCTGATGGAGGCGATGAGCTACGGCTGCTGCGTGCTGACAAGCGACATCAACGAGTGCGCGTCCGTCGTTCAGGAGCACGGCGTGACCTTCCGTCGCGGCGATATCGACGATTTACGCGCAAAGCTGGCGGATTTGCTGGCGAATCCGGCGAAGGTGGCAAAGTACAAGGCGGAAGCGCCGGATTACATCTGCCATTTGCACAACTGGGACACGGTGACGCAGCGGACGCTGGCGGTCTATCGCGGGGCTGTGCCGCAGGAAGAGCCGCATCGGGATCTGCTGCCGGCAGCGCTGGCGGCTGAGCTGGCAAAGCGCGAGCATCTGGTGCGCGGCGAATAAAAAAATCAGCATATATAAAGGAAGCGACTGCGACGGGCGCTTCCTTTTTTCGTGCATCCGCGCCTCCCCGGCTTGCTTTTTTGGCGATTGTGCTGTACAATAGGAAGATGGATGAGCCTACACAAGGAGGTGAGGACAGCATGTACGGCAAAGCCAAAGTCGGCAGGCCCGATTGGCACATGATGGGCGCTTGTATCGTATTCGCTTTGACATTCAGCCTGCGCAGCGTGCCGCTGGCGGTGCTTCTGCTGCTGTTCATGCCCTTTTCGCTGCTCTCCCTCACGGGGGAACTGCCCCTGCCGACCCGCAACGCGCCAATCTGCCAGACATTGCTCTGCATCAGCATCCCGCTGCTCGTCATCGGCGCGTTTTCCTCTCTGCTGCTCCTCCTGCCGAAGCTGCTCATTCCGTCCGCCTGCGTCTGGCTCTTCGGCGGCGCGCTGATGCTGTTTCTGCCGCCCGGCGCCTTCCGCAAATCGCGCATGGCAATGTATTGGGCGGTGATTTGCTTCGCCGCCGTCGTCGCGCTGCTGATAATGCTCCTTCAGCGCTATCAGGCGTACGGCGACCTGTATGAGGGCTTGTCCTATGACATCCTGCGTGTCATGATGAACGCGCAGACGCGCCCGCAGGTGCTGTATTCCGCGTATGTGTCCGGGCTGGCGGCGCTGGATGCAAAACGCACGGCGGCGCTGGAAAGTCTCGCGGCGCTGACGGGCGGGAACGTGCTGCCATGGCTTTCCGAGGATGTACTGCAGCAGCTGGAATGGAGCCTGCGCGCAACGATTGAGATAACGCTGCCATCCATCATGCCTGACCTGCTGGTCAAAGGAATCATGGCGTTTTCGCTGGGAATGCTGCTGTGCTGGCGCAAATTTCCCGACGCGGAGGACACGCCGACCACCGACCGCTGGTTCATGCCCACCCCGCTGGGCATCAGCATGGCGGTGCTGCTGCTTCTGAGTGCGGCGCAGCTGTTTACAACGAACGCGACAGTTGCGCTGGCGGCTTCGCTGCTGGGCAGTGTGGCATTCTGGAGCTTCGCGGTGCAGGGCGTTTCGGCGCAGAATTTCGCCATGCTACGCGCGGGTGCAACGCGCGGCCGCCGCTGGTTTCTAACCATCCTGATGGTGCTGTTCGTGCCGATTCTGCCGATGTTCGCGGGCTGCGTTGACCAAATCCGCGACCCGCGCGGACTGCGCGACGATCGCCATCAGAAAGACGATGATTTTTCTGATTTTTAAGATTTAAGGAGGATACAGATTATGAAGGTTATTTTGCTGGAAGATGTGAAGGGTGTCGGCAAGAAGGATCAGATTGTGAATGCGGCGGATGGCTACGCGCGCAACTTCCTGTTCCCCAAGAAGCTGGCGGTGGAAGCGACCCCCGGCGCGATGAAGGGCGTTGAGAAGATGCGCAAGGCGGAAGCCGAACGCGAAGCCCAGCGCCGTGCCGACGCGACGGCACAGGCGGATGCCCTGCGCGGCAAGGTCATCAGCATGTCGGTGAAGTGCGGCGCACAGGGGCGGCTGTACGGCTCGATTACGAGCGCGGAAGTTGCCGAGCAGCTGAAGGCGCAGCACGGCGTTGCGGTAGACAAGCGCGACATCAAGTGCGAGAACATCCGCGCCGTCGGCGATGTGGAGATTGAGGTGCGCCTGTACAAGGACATCTCCGCGAAGATGGTTGTGCATGTGGAAGCGGCGGCGGTGAAGTAAGGCAGTCACCGCCGGGGGCTGCCCTCCCGGTCTGCCGGAAGGTTTTCTTCCTAATTATAATGGATTTTGTTTGCAGCGGGGGTTTCGCCTCTGCGGAGGCGAGGAGGGGGCTTTCCGATCGCCCCCTCCACCCCTTCGGGTGCACACTCCCATAGTTGACTTTTGTTGTTGCAGGGGGAATCACGGTATTTTCCCCCTTTCCAGCACTTTCCGCCACAGTTTTTCATCTCCTTTGCCCTGCCGGGTTGATTTCGGCAGGGTTTTGCTATATAATCAAGATGGAATTTTCTTTATAAGGAAGGTACACACATGGACTGGATTGAATTGACGATTCATACCACCACGGCGGGCGCGGACATTGTGTCCGAGGCGCTGATGGCGGAGGGCGCGACCGGCACGATGGTCGAGGATCGCGCGGATATTCCCGACCCTGACAAGCCCAATGGCTACTGGGAGATTATCGACCCGAATCTGATTGCCTCCATGCCGGAGGATGTGCTGGTGCACGCGTGGTTCACGCCGGACAGCTCCTTCGCAGACCGGATGCAGGCGCTGCGCAGCCGCTGCGACGAACTGCATCACATGGATTTGGGGCTTGACCTCGGCACGCTGGAAATTTCGACGCTGAATGTTCGTGATGAGGACTGGGCGGAGGTGTGGAAGAAGTTCTACAAGCCGTTCAAGGCGGGGCGTTCGCTGGTGGTGAAGCCGACGTGGGAACATTACGACCCGCAGCCCGGCGACCGCATCATCGAGATTGACCCCGGCATGGCGTTCGGTTCCGGCACGCACGAGACGACCTCGATGTGCCTGGAGCTGCTGGAGGACGCGATGCACGGCGGCGAATCGGTCATCGACGTCGGCACGGGCAGCGGCATTCTCGCCATCGGCGCGGCGATGCTCGGCGCAAAGGACGTGCTTGCCATCGACATTGACCCCGTGGCGGTGCGCGTGGCGAGGGAGAACATCGAGCACAACCACCTGTCCGACCGCGTCCGCGCGGTGGAGGGCAATCTGCTGGCAAGCAGCGACGGCGTGTGCGACCTGTGCGTGGCGAACATCATCGCCGACGTCATCTGCATGTTCGCACAGCCGCTGGTGGATCACATCGTCCCCGGCGGGCTGTTCATCTGCTCCGGCATCATCAAGGAACGCGAACAGGACGTGGTGAACGCGCTGACCGCCGCCGATTACACGATTCTGGAAACGAAGCGCAAGGGTGAGTGGGTCGCCATGCTGTCCCGGAGGAAGAAATAATGCACCGCTTTTATGCTGACGGGCTGGGTGAAATTGGCAGCCTTGTCACGCTGTCGGAGGAGGACGCGCGCCATGCGTCCCGCGTGCTGCGGATGCAGCCGGGCGACGCAGCGGAGTTGTTCCTGGACGGCCGTCGCTTTTCCGCCGAAATCGCGGAAATGACAGCGGAGGGCGTGACGGCGCGCTTGATAAGCGAACTGCCCTCCACCGAGGCGACATTGCGCATCACGCTTTATCAGGGCTTGCCAAAAGCGGAGAAGATGGAGCTGATTGTGCAGAAGGCGGTGGAGCTGGGCGCAGCGCGGGTTGTCCCGGTCGCCATGAGCCGCTGCGTCGTGCAGCTCAGCGCCAAGGACGGCGCGAAGAAGCAGGAGCGCTGGCAGAAAATCGCCCGCGAAGCCTGCAAGCAGTCCGGGCGCTGCCAGATGATGCCGGTGGATGCGCCGATTGCTTTCCCCGCCCTGCTGGCAGCGCTGAAAACGCACGAAGCCGCCATCGTCCCGTGGGAGGACGCGCGCGGCTACAGCCTGACCGCCTTCCACCGGGAGCATCCGGAAATCCGCGACCTCGCGATTGTCATTGGCCCTGAAGGCGGCATGAGCGCGGACGAAATCGCCCGGATGAAAGACTGCGGCTGCCAAAGCGTGACGCTCGGTCCGCGCATTTTACGCACCGAAACCGCAGGACTTTGCGCCTTAAGCGCCCTGTTCTGCCTATACGGTGAATTGGAGTGAACCATGAAAACTGCTGCCTTCCACACCCTTGGGTGCAAGGTCAACCAATACGACACGCAGGCGATGCTGGAGAAATTCCGCGCCGCCGGCTATGAAATCGTCCCGTTTGACGCGGACGCGGATGTTTACGTCATCAACACCTGCACCGTGACCGGCACGGGCGACAAGAAATCCCTGCAATTGGCGCGCCGCCTGCGCCGCGAACATCCGGACAGCGCGCTGATTCTGGCGGGCTGTCTGGCGCAGCGCAAGCCGGAGGATCTGCTTGAAACCGGCGCGCGCCTCGTCATCGGCACACAGCACCGCGGCGAGGTCGTCGAACTGCTGGAAAAGGCGCTGCGGGAGAACACATCCATCAACGCCGTCAACGAGCTGAACGCCACGACCCCCTTCGAGCCGCTGACCATCACCTCACAGGAGGAACACACCCGCGCGACGCTCAAAATTCAGGAGGGCTGCAGTAACCACTGCACATACTGCATCATCCCCAGCGTGCGCGGGCCGATTCGCTCCCGCCCGGTGGATGAAATCCGTGCCGAAGCCGAACGTCTGGCGCAAGCCGGATTCACCGAGCTGGTGCTGACAGGCATCCACCTGACCAGCTACGGGCGGGACTTCACGCCCCGCCAGACGCTGCTGGACGCGATTCGCGCCGTGCAGGGCGTGCCGGGCGTGCGCCGCATCCGCCTCGGCAGCCTTGAGCCGACCGTCGCGACGGTAGAATTCGCGCAAGCCCTCCGCACGATGGACAAGGTCTGCCCGCAGTTCCACCTCGCCCTGCAATCCGGCAGCGACACCGTTTTGCAGCGGATGGCGCGCCGCTACAACATGCGCATGTACCGTCAGGCGATGGAAAACCTGCGCGCCGTTTACCCGATGGCGGCGTTCACAACGGATGTATTGACTGGCTTCCCCGGCGAAACGGAAGCCGAGTTCGAGGAAACGCGCGATTTCATCCGCGAAGCCCGCTATGCCAAAATTCACGTTTTCCCCTACTCCCAGCGCGAAGGCACAAAAGCCGCCGTGATGCCGGGACAGCTTTCAAACGCCGAGAAGGAACGCCGCGCGCGCCTGTTGATTGCCGTGGGCGACGAAATGGCAAGGCTGTACCGGGAGCAGTGGGTCAATGAGGTGGCGGAAGTGCTGCTGGAAGAGCCGGTGAACGGCCATTGGACGGGCTATACGCCGGAGTATATCGCGGTGACACTGCCGGAGGGGTATGCCGGACGGCAGGGGGAATTTGTTCGCGTCCGCCTGACGGGACTGAATGAAGGCGGCATGGACGGCACGCCCTGCGAATAATCAGCGGAAAAAGATTGTAGGGTAACGCGACCAAGCCGGGGGACAAAAAAAGGGTCAAGGGGCAATGCCCCTTGCAGGGTGCAGGGGCAGCGCCCCTGCTGGGGTTTGGGGCAACGCCCCAACTGTTTGTCGTGTGACCAGCGAGGGAAACGCGCTCAGCCCTGCAACACAAGCGCTGAACAGCGAAGCGCTTTCAGCGCAGCACACAAACTTCGCGCGTCCGCAGACGCGCCCCCCAGCCGCTTAACCCATTACCTGCACATTGTCGCGCCAGATGGGCGCGACCAGATAGTTCCACCCACCAATCATCGCAACCACACAACAAAATCAACATAGAAAGGATGATTCTCATGGAAAACTGCCTGTTCTGCAAAATTATCGCCGGGGACATCCCCTCCACCAAGGTCTACGAGGATGACAAGACCTACGCTTTCCGCGACATCAACCCGATGGCGCCGGTGCATGTGCTGGTCGTTCCGAAGACGCACGTCGCGTCGCTGGATGCGGTGGATGCGCTGTCCGACGAGCTGCTTGCCGCGTGCCTGCGGACGTGCCGGACGGTCGCGCATCAGGAGGGTATCGCCGAGAGCGGCTTCCGCGTGGTGAGCAACTGCGGCTGCGACGCCTGCCAGAGCGTGCAGCACCTGCACTTCCATGTGCTGGGCGGCAAGAAGATGGCGGAAGCGATGGCGTAAATCCACCAAAAATCAAAAAGGCAGCGAATTTCCATTTGCCGAAATTCGCTGCCTTTCTTATACTATTTCCAGATAAGAATGCGCCAAGATGCGCCGCGAATTTTTCATTCTGGCTAACGTGAATGAAACGCAGCGTAGCAGCGCTACGCTAAGTGGAATGAGCGGACGCCAGAATGGAAAAGGCGCAAGCAGATGGCGCAGTTGAATCTGGAAATAGTATTATTCTTTTATGTGCTGCCCGCGCAGCCCCGCCGCCAAGTGCTTCACCAGCGCGTCCTGCTGCTCCTCCAAGGTGCGATTGCCGTCGAACATCACCGGCTTCTGCACCTCAAAGCAGTGCTTCTTCTGGTCGATATGCACCGGGTAGAGGGTCAAATTCTTGCCCGTCGCGCGGTAGAACATCGTGCAGATGTTCAGCCAGCCCGTGTTGATCCAGTTGTGATGTTCGCCAAACCCGCTGGGCTGCTCCGGGAAAATCACCAAGTGTTTGCCTTCTTTGAGCGCCTTCATGCTCTGGCGCATCGTCGTCATCACCCGCGCGTCGTGGTAAACGGGGATGGTCGGCGCGCTTTGGAGAATCGGCGGCAGCACGGCGGCGGCGATATACGGCAGCGTCGCGTTATACAGCGGCTCCAAGCGGCAGCCCGGCTTCCACCAATAGTCCTGCCGAACGTAGGCGGGGCAGGTTTTGCGGTTCATGATGCCCTCGTTGCACCACACGCGCACTTCGTCCCGCAGCGGGAACTTGACCACCATGTCAATCGGCCCGAACGCCCCGACGTGGTTGCACACGAAAACGCTGGGATTGCCCGAAAACGGCTCTTCCCACGTCGTGGTCATGCGGGGCGTGACAGCACGCACAACTGCGCGAAGGCAGCGATACAGACGACCCATGCTTTCCTCTCCTCTGCTGGACAGACTTTTTTTATCATACCATGAACCGACAAGAATTGCAAGGCATCCCGGCGAAAAAATCCGCATACGCTGCCCCATGGAGGGGCGGACATGAGGAAGAGAATCATCATCTGCGCACTGTCGGTGCTTCTGCTGATTTTGTCAGGTGTGCTGGCGTTTTATCTGCACGGGCAGAATCGCCCGATTGCGGGGCTTTCGGGGGATAATCGGACGCTCCTGCGCGTGTGGATGCTCCGCACGCCCGGCGGCGCGGCGCGGTGGGTGGAAACGCAGCTGTCCGCCTACGAACGGCAGCGTCCGGGCGTGCTGATTTACCTGCGGCAGGTGTCGGCGGATGAGCTGACTGCGGAGGAATCCTTGCTGCCGGACGTGGTGCTCTACCGCCCCGGCGACATCACCGATCCAGACGGGCTTTTCCTGCCGATTTCGGGCGATGCGCCGATTTTCGCGGGGCTGCTGTCCGGCGGGCAGCAGGTGGCGTATCCGCTTTGCTGGGGCGCGTGGGTGCTGGCGGTGGATTCGGCGTATGATCCACAAACTGCCGCCACGCCCGCCCCGACGACGCTGCTTGGGCGCCCATCATCAACGCTTTCGCCGGAGCAGACGCCCGCGCTGTTTCCGCTGGAGAAGGCGGATGCGGCAAATTGTCCGCTGCTTTCCCCCGGCGGATGCGCGCTGTACGCCCTACGGGAAATTTTCGTGAATCAGGCGTACCCGCGCTGGACGGACGACTTCGCGCAGCTGCCGTCCGACACGGTGTACCAGCGCTTCCGGGAGCGGAGATGCGCCTCGGCGATGCTGACGACGGGGCAAGTGGTGGCGTTTTCGGGGCTGACGAGCGCGGGCAAGGGCTTTCCGTTCCGGGTGATGGTCGGGCGAACGGTCACGACGGAGCAGGTGCTGCTTTCGTCGATTTGCGCGGGTGCGCAGGATGGCGCAGCGGACTTGCTGTCGTTTCTCGTGAGCCGGGGCGCGCAGGAGCAGCTGGTGCATCAAGGGCTGTTTTCGGTGCGGGAGGATTTGGCGCTGTACCCGTCGGGCTGGGCGGCGGAGGTGGAGCAGGCGGCGCGGCGGGCGATTGTCATGCCGGATGCGTTCCAGTCGGACGAGGCTTTGCGGCAAAAAGCATGGCAGGACTTTCGGTGAGTCCTGCCATTGATTTATACATTTATCATCAGCATCCCGCTGTTTCCCGCGGGCATCTCCGCCTGAATTTTGCCGTCGCGGAAGTCGACTGCCCCGCCCGCCGCGGCATCGGCAGCATTTTCGTCCGCACAGTAGGGATTGATGAGCAGCACACGTCTGCCGCACTTTTGCGCCTGTTCCGCGTATTCGTGCTTGATGGTGCTGTTCCATTCATCGGCGCGGTAGTCGCACCAGACGAGCCAGAGCACCACATCGGCGTCGAGTGCGTGCATTTCTTCGGGTCTACCGTCTGTCCAGAGGTCGCCGCACAGCCCGATGGCGAAGGTTTTGCCGCAGTAGGTGAATTTCTCGAAGTGCGCGCCCTCGCGGTAGTGGGCATCCGTCTTTCGGCAGTCCTTCCAGCCGACGCTGACGCGGCGGAAGCGGTGGATGATTTCGCCGTCCGCGCCGATGAAGGCGCAGCTGCTGTACAGGGCATCTCCGTCGCGCTCGATGAAGCCGAAGGAGATGGCGGTGGCGTACTTTTGGGCAGCGTCTTGCAATTGGCGGATGGGGGCGGAATCAAGCGGGAGAGCCATATCGCGGTCAGCGGCGTAAGACCAGCACAGGCAGTCGAAGCCTTGGAGGCTGGATTCGCCGAACACAACAAGGTCGGCACCATCAGCGGCAGCTTGGGCGAGGGCGGCGGTCATCGCGGCGAGGTTATGCGGAATGTCTTTGTTCTTGACGGGGGCGGAGGAGAGGGCGATTCGCATAGGTGTGTCAGCTCCATTCGCGGGGGCAGCGCGGCTATTCGGTCGCGCCCATTTGGCGCGACAATGTGCAAGGGGTTGATAGCGCAAGTTGGGGAGCGTTTCTGAGGACGCGCGAAGTTAGGGGCAGGGACGCTTCGCTGCCTGCACCTTTGTTGACTGCGTTTGAGATGCTGGTCGCCCGCGGAACAGTTGGGGCGCTGCCCCAAACCCCACAAGGGACGCTGTCCCTTGACCCTGCAAGGGACAGACGGAAAGGGACGAAGTCCCCCCTTGACCCTTTTTGGGCTGCCCGGCTTGAGCGCGCTTCCCCTACTGTTCTTTTCCCTTAGTCCCTGATTTCGCCGCACAAATTTTTCGTCAATAATTCATCCGTATTTTCCTGCGCCAATGCCCACATGAGCTTCGTCACCGCGGCCTCCGTCGTCAAGTCCATCCCCGACAGCACATCCGTCCGCAGCAGCTGCGTCCCGACCTCATAAATCGACAAATCCGCCTTTTCATACATGCACTGCGTCAGCACCAGTATCCGAACGCCACGCTGCCGCAGCATCCGCAGTTTTTCCACCAGATTCCGCCGGATATAGTGCAGTCCGCCGAGTCCGAACGCCTCAATCACCAGTCCGCGATAGCCCGCCTGTGCGATAAAATCCAGCACATCGGGCTGCGTACCGGGAAAGAGCTTGAGCAGGAACACGCGGCTGTCAACCTCCGGGCGGAGCTGGTACGGCATGTCAATCCTCTGTGGACGCAGGAAGTGCACGCCGTTGCTGTCCACCATGCCGGAAAGGGAGCGGTTGACGCTGTCAAAGGCATCGAAGGAGAGCGTGTGCGTTTTGACGGCGCGCGTGCCGAGAATCAGCTTGCGGTTGAAGCAGACGTATGTCCCGGCGACGCCCTGACAAGCAGCTTCGATGGCGCAGGAGAGGTTGATTTCGGCATCGGAGAGGGGCGCGCCGAGGGGCAATTGGCTGCCGGTCAGGATGACGGGCTTCATCTGCCCAAGGAGCATATAGGACAGCGCGGCGGCGGTATAGCCCATCGTATCCGTGCCGTGGGTAATGACAACGCCGTCGCAGTCCTGCATGGCGCGGTCAACGGCGTGGGCAAGCTGCGTCCACTCTTCCGGCTGAATGTTGCTGGAATCCATCGAAAACACGTCCACAGGCAGGAGCGTCACGCCGTCGCGGCAGGAGATGCTTTTCGCCAGTTCTTCGGCATGGAGCGCCGGAGAGAGTCCATCTGGCGTTTGGCGGCAGGCGATTGTTCCGCCCGTAGCCAGCAGTGCAATGCGCATTCATCGTCACCTCGTGATAGAATTCACCCTGAATTATAGCACAGGGATGGCGAAAAAGCAAAAGCTGTGCTATAATTCAGTCGAAAATCTTTTTCGGAAGAAGGGGTTCACGATGGTGTTTCTCATCATTCTGATTGTGCTGATTCTGCTGTACGTCTTTCTGCTGATTCCGCGCCTCCCCCGCCGCGACATGTCCGCGCTGACGAAGGTGGATTATGCCCATCGCGGGCTATGGAATGCGCAGCGGCCGGAGAACAGCCTGTCCGCATTTCAATCGGCGGTCGATTCGGGGTACGGCATTGAGCTGGACGTTCACCGCACGAAAGACGGCGTGCTGGTGGTGCATCACGACGACAATTTGAAGCGCGTGTGCGGTGTTGACCGGCGGATTGCGCAGAGCACGCTGGCGGAGGTGCGCGCGTGCCACTTAAGCGGCACGGACGAGGTCGTCCCGACGTTTGACGAGGTGCTGGAGGCAGTCAGCGGGCGTGTGCCGCTGATTGTGGAACTGAAGGTGGAGCAGAATGTGGACAGCCTGTGCAGCGCCGTCCGGGAGCGGATGCAGCACTACAACGGGCTTTGGTGCATGGAGAGCTTCGACCCGCGCGCGGTGCAGTGGTTCCGGAAAAACGCGCCGGAAATCATCCGCGGGCAGTTAGCCTTCGGGCTGGGCGGCGAAGCGGCGCACAAGGGCGTCAAGCCGCTGACGGCGTTCTTTATTTCCACGCTGATGCAGCACGTTTTGAGCCGCCCGGATTTTCTGGCGTACGAAGCCATCAGCGAACACGGGCTGAATCTGCCGATGCGCCTTGTGCGCCTGATGCGCCCGTGGATGGTCGCGTGGACGATCCGCTCGCAGGAAGCGCTCGACCACACGCGCGGCAAATACGACATCGCGATTTTCGAGGGCTTCGTGCCGCCGGCAAAACGCAGTTAAACCCGGTTAAATCCGACATTCCAGCACTTTTTCGATTGACAGACGCGGAAAAAGCAAGTATAATGGAAGCTGTCCCATAGTCCCCTCGCACCCGGAATCGCGCTTGCGTCTCCTTCGGGTGCTTCTTTGCGGTTTATGCCGCGATATGAAAGGAGCAAACCCATATGGCAGAAGAACAGAAACATAATATCATGACAGCGGAATCGCTGAAGAAATTGCAGGAGCGCTACGATTACCTGCTGAATGTCAAACGCAAGGAAATCATCAACGCCATCGAAATCGCCCGCGGCTTCGGCGACTTGTCTGAAAACGCTGAATACACGGAAGCGCGCAACGATCAGGCAAAGAACGAAGCGGAAATCACCCGCTTAAAGGCGTTGATTGAAAACGCGGAAGTCGTTGACGAGAGCGAGCTGTCCACCGACCGTGTGTCCGTGGGCATCACCGTCCGCTACGAGAACACCGACACGGGCGCGCAGTCCGAGTACGGCATCGTGGGCGCGGGCGCGGACGAAGCCGACCCCGACGAAGGCCGCATTTCCAGCGAATCCCCGATTGGCGCTGCCCTGCTGGGCAAGACCGTCGGCGATATTGTGGACGTGGAAATTCCGCGCGGCACGCTGCACCTGCGCATTGTGGACATCCATCGCTGATTTGTCCGATTTTCGTATCGGACTTGTGCGCAGGAGGTTTCGCCTCTGCGGAGGCGAGCAGGGGGCATGAAAACAGACGAAGTCTGCGGTCGCCCCCGGCACCCCTTCGGGTGCGCATTTCCCTACTTTGATTTAATAACAGGAGTGGAATCTACTCATGGCTGATTATCCCGTAACGCCCCATACTCCGGCGCTGTCGGAGCAGGAAATTATCCGCCGCCAGAAGCTGCAAAGCCTCATCGACGCGGGGCAGAACCCCTATGCGGTCACCCACTTTGACGTCACCCACCATTCCAAGGAGATTACCGACAACTTCGAGTCGCTTGAAGGCAAGACGGTCTCTCTGGCGGGCCGCATGGTCTCCCGCCGCGTGATGGGCAAGGCGTCCTTTGCGCACCTGCTGGACGCGCAGGGCGAAATGCAAATTTACGTCACCCGCGACGATTTGGGCGAGGATGCCTATGCCGCGTTCAAGAAGGACGATTTGGGCGACATCATCGGCGTGTCCGGCACGGTGTTCTGCACCAAGACCGGCGAAGCGTCCATCCACGTCAAGTCCCTGACGCTGCTTTGCAAGTCCTTGAAGGTGCTGCCGGAGAAGTTCCACGGGCTGGTGGATACCGACCTGCGCTATCGCCAGCGCTATGTGGACTGCATCGTCAACCCCGAAGTGCGCGACACGTTCCGCAAGCGCAGCCGCATCATCGCCGCCGTGCGCGAGTTCCTCGACGGCCGCGGCTATCTGGAAGTGGACACGCCCGTGCTGCACACGGTGGAAATCGGCGCATCCGCGCGTCCGTTCCGCACGTTCCACAACGCGCTGGGAATCCCCATGTTCCTGCGCATTGAGACCGAGCTGTACCTGAAGCGCCTGATTGTCGGCGGCTTCGAGCGCGTGTACGAAGTCGGCAGAATCTTCCGCAACGAGGGCATGGACGCGACCCACAACCCGGAGTTCACGTCCGTGGAAACGTATCAGGCGTACGCGGATTACAACGAAATCATGGAGATGGTCGAGCAGCTCTACGAGTTTGTGGCCATCAAGACCCTCGGCACGACCGACGTGACCTATCAGGGGCAGGTCATCCACCTGAAAGCGCCGTGGAAGCGCATCACGATGGCGGATTCCGTCAAGGAAGCGTGCGGCGAGGACTGGACGACGTGGCAAAGCGACGAGGAAGCCCGCGCCATCTGCGACAAACGCAACGTGCATGTCGAGAAGGACGCGACGAAGGGCGACTGCCTGGCGGCGCTGTTCGACGAGTATGTGGAAGCAAACCTGATTCAGCCGACGTTCATCACCGATTATCCGGTGGAAATCTCCCCGCTGGCCAAGCGCAAGCCGTCCAACCCGGCGCTGACCGAGCGCTTCGAGTTCTTCATCACCGGCCACGAAATGGGCAACGCCTTCACCGAGCTGAATGACCCGATTGACCAGCGCCGCCGTTTCGAGGCGCAGGTGGAAGCGCGCAAGGCGCAGGGTATCAACGCCGAGGTGGATGAGGACTTCGTGAACGCGCTGGAGTACGGTATGCCGCCGACGGGCGGTCTGGGCTTCGGGCTTGACCGCATGGTGATGCTGATGACCGACAGCGCGACGATTCGCGACGTGCTGCTCTTCCCCACCATGAAACCGCTCGATTCCGACAAGAAGGCGGCGGATGCTGCGCAGAACGCGCCCGAAGCTGCCGCGCCTGCGGAAGAAGCCAAAGCGGAAGTCACGCCTGAACCGATTGACTTCTCAAACGTGCAAATTGAGCCGCTGTTCACCGACTATGTGGATTTCGACACGTTCTCCAAGTCCGATTTCCGCGCCGTAAAGGTCAAGGAATGCGAAGCGGTGAAGAAGTCCAAGAAGCTCCTAAAGTTCGTTCTGGACGATGGAACCGGCGAAGATCGGATCATTTTGAGTGGTATTCACGAGTATTATGAGCCGGAAGAGCTGGTGGGCAAAACCTGCATCGCCATCACCAACCTGCCTCCCCGAAAGATGATGGGCATTGACTCCTGCGGTATGCTGATTTCCGCCGTGCACCACGAAAACGGTGAGGAAAAGCTCAATTTGCTGATGGTCGATCCTCACATTCCGGCAGGCGCAAAGCTCTATTAAGAAGTACCGTTTTACCCGACAAAACGGGATGTACTTCATTTGTGAAAAAGCTCTGAAAATACACAAATACACCAAATTTACACCAAATGGTGCTTGAAACGGTGCAGAGCCTTAAAAACCACATAATTTTCAAAATATATGGGCAGTTCCATTGTGGAATTGCCCATTTTCAGAAAGAAAAAGATAAATTGGTATTTATAAAGGAGAATATTGATGAAACTATTTTTATGTTCGCACTTTTCAAGTGTAGGAAGTCTGATAAAGGAAGAAATTGAAA
>ENA-OYYR01000336-OYYR01000336.1-human-gut-metagenome-genome-assembly--contig:-NODE-336-length-23488-cov-6.478513_pt1 | contig 23488 bp, 15 predicted proteins | sample MGYA00244066_ERZ653454 | MGnify/ENA primary metagenome ERZ653454 (study PRJEB26926, sample SAMN06165163) | human gut metagenome | biome: ENVO:00009003; feature: ENVO:2100002; material: ENVO:00002003...
ATATAAAATATGTTATAATTATTTAGTCAAATTTAACGGCTGTACTATATATACAGAAAATAACAGATATATTTTATAGATTTGGAGGAACAAAGGTATGACAGGAGATCTGCATTGTCACACAACGCTGTCTGACGGCTCGCTTGGTATAGAAGAGGTCATTGTTCAGGCAAAGAGAATGGGACTTGACTTTCTTGCGATAACAGACCATGACACTCTTTCATCATCAAACAGAGCGCAAATACTTGGCGAACGTTATGGGGTCAAGGTCATTCCTGCGGTAGAGCTTTCCGCATGGGACAAGAAGCGCAATTCAAAAGTACACATTCTGTGCTATGCACCGCAAAAGCCTGACAGGCTCGAGGGTCTATGCCTGAAGTCATGCCAGATAAGAAAAGACTGTGCAAAGGAAATGATAGAAAAGGTAATGGCAAGATATCCTATTCCTGCCGATGCTGTACTGCACTACACAAAAAGCTCAAAGAGCATTTTTAAACAGCATATCATGAGAGCATTGGTAAATTACGGCTATGCAACAGAACTTTACGGCTCTGTGAACGACAAGCTTTTTGCTTATCCAAACGGCGAATGTCTTGTGACCCGTGAATATCCTGACGTAAACTTTGTGCTTGACCTTATACACTCCGCAAAGGGCATAGCTGTTATGGCACACCCTGTTATGTTCAACAACACCGAGCTGCTCCTTGAGCTTATCGAGGCAGGCAAGCTTGACGGAATTGAAGCTTATCATTACTCTGCTACTCCAACTCAACAGCAGAAGCTTGTGGATATCGCAAAGGAACATGACCTGATAGTGACTGGCGGCTCTGACTTCCACGGTCTGTATAACGAAACAATGACGCATATCGGAAGCATGACCACTGACAAGGAAAATCTTGATAAGCTGTTCAAGCTCATTCATATAAATTCACAAAAAGCTAACAAAGCGGCTGTGAAAACAGAGAAATAATATGGTATAATAAAGGGACATTATCATGCGGTAATGTTCCTTTAATGCGTAACAAAGCCTAGTTTGGCTGTAATAGAGAGGACTGTATAAAATGAACGTAATGGAAGAATCCCTACAGAAACACAGAGAATGGAAAGGCAAGATAGAGGTCTGTTCAAGAGCAAAGGTAAACAATGCAAAAGACCTGACGCTGGCTTACACACCAGGCGTTGCTCAGCCTTGCCTTGAGATACAGAAAGATCCTGACCTTTCATATGAGCTTACAAGGCGTGCAAACCTTGTGGCTGTTATCACTGACGGCTCTGCTGTGCTTGGTCTTGGCAATATTGGCGGTCTGGCAGGTATGCCTGTTATGGAGGGCAAATGTGCGCTTTTCAAGGAATTTGCTGACGTTGACGCTTTTCCGCTTTGCATAAAGTCCAACGACGTTGACGAAATAGTAAACACCATCGCCATGATATCAGACAGCTTCGGCGGTATAAATCTTGAGGATATCGCCGCTCCAAGGTGCTTTGAGATAGAGGCTAAGCTTAAAGAAAAAGTGGATATTCCTGTTTTCCATGACGATCAGCACGGAACTGCTATCGTTGTCGGTGCGGCACTTATGAATGCCTGCAAGGTAGCAAACAAGAAGATAGAGGATATTACACTTGTTATAAACGGCGCAGGTGCGGCTGGCTGTGCTATAGGAAAGCTTTTGCTTTCTCTCGGTATCGGCAATCTTATCATGGTAGACCGTGAGGGAATAATCTGCGAGGGCGACAATTATCTTAACGAGGCTCACGCTGAAATGGCAAAGGTCACAAACAAGAACAAGCTTCACGGCTCTCTTGCTGACGCACTCAAGGGTGCCGACGCTTTCGTAGGTGTTTCCAAGCCAAAGCTTGTGACCGCTGAAATGGTCAAGTCCATGAATGATAAGCCTATACTTTTTGCAATGGCTAACCCGACTCCTGAGATAATGCCTGACGAAGCAAAGGCGGCAGGTGCGTTTATCGTTGGCACAGGACGTTCAGACTTCCCTAACCAGATAAACAACGTTATCGCTTTCCCTGGAATTTTCAAGGGTGCGCTTGCAGTAAGGGCTTCTGACATCAACGAAGAAATGAAAATGGCTGCGGCAAAGGCTATCGCAGGCTGTGTGCCTGAGGACAAGCTCAGTGCGGAATTTATACTGCCGAACTCTTTTGACAGGTCTGTACCGGTCGCTGTGGCTGAGGCTGTGGCAAAGGCTGCAAGAGAAACAGGCGTAGCAAGAATTTAGGAGGTTTTTCAAATGGCAACGATCAGCTACACTCCAAAGGGAGTATGTTCAAGAAAAATAGATATCGAGGTCGAGGACGGTATCGTAAAGAAAGTGCATTTCACAGGTGGCTGTAACGGCAACACACAGGGTGTATCAAAGCTTGTTGAGGGCATGAAGGTTCAAGACGTTATTGACAGACTTGAGGGTATCGACTGCAACGGACGCGGCACATCATGTCCTGCTCAGCTTGCTGAGGCTTTGAAGTCTGCACTCTAAGCTTTCGTACTGAACATTACACGGATATAATAACGGGCGAACTGTTCGCCCCTACAGAAAAAAATACACGGACTGCATTTTGTTTGCAGTCCGTTTTTTTGTACATATTCTAATTCCCTGACGCTGTGCCTTGAGTGAAACTCATTGATACAAATCCCGTTCCATTCACCGTAATATCGGTATGATTACCGTCAGACCACTGCTCTGCACCGTTTATGCCGTTCGTTCGATAGAACTGAATATCATATTGATTTTTCTCGGCAGAATCGACTTTCATAGTTGCAGTGGCAATTTTTGTATTTACATCTGTAGAAACATTTAGGCTGTAAGTGTTTTTAAACCATGTGCTGATATCAACATAGTTTGTGTTCCATGTCAGGGTGACAGTACCCTCGCCGCTGCCTGACAGGCGGTAGTTGAAGCCGTCAAGATCTTTAGGCGAGGTAGCATTGTCAATGAATGTGCCTGTCCATGTTGCCGATGTGTTATCATTTATATAGATAACGCCAAGCTTTGCGGAGAGCGTTTTCAACTCTGCCTGATCTGTAGGTGCGGCTGTCACTTTCATGTATATATCAGACTTTGTGAGCTGTGACTTATCAAAGGTCAGCACAAATTCATGCTTGTTGAAATCATCTGATGTAAGCACAAGTGAAGAAAATTCGATTTTTGAATTACCTTCAAAAGTCTTTTTTTCACCGTTATATTCAACTGAATATTTTGCAGCTTCTTCTCCGGTAACGGCATTTCCGTCGCTGTCCACAAGCTCAACTGTAATGGTGTATGTGATATCCTTATCATTGTGCTTTATCATTGTTTGCGGATAGTTGCATACATTGACTGTCACACAAGGCGAGTTTTCCATACTGCTAAAAGTTATCGTCCTTGGAAGATCATTTTCATCTGTTGTAAGATAATTAGATGAAAACAGCATGCCAGCTCCCTTTTGTGTGGACACAACTCGCTTTACACTTGAAACGCTGGTATAAGCCGCCAGGACGCCAATAGTACTGAGTGCGGCTGCCGCAAAAGCTATCCATATTGCAAGCCACGATCTTTTAAGCTTTTTTATAAATTTGTCTTTCATAACAGCCACCCTCCTCTCTATTTTGTGATTTATTACTTTCTCTGAACTGTCAGGTAGACCATGTCAGTTTCTTTATTGTTTTGGACGTTTTCATTCCATTTTACTCTGATTATAAAATAATCGCAAAACGGATCTTTATTGTCAATTACCGTCAGTGTATCCGATTGCCAATAAAGTGCTTCGGCATTTTTCTGAACATTGCCGTAGCTGTCATAGGACTTTTCGTGAAGTGTGCTGTTAGCAAGTATCTCCGAACCTTGCTGATTGAGATAATGTCCTGAGATCTTATTGCCGTCTATTTTGTAATAAAACGTTTTATTCTCTTCATCTGAAACATAAACGACAGCTTCTGATTTTTCAGTTTCACTGACGCTTTTCGCACGATATATCTCATACTCAAAAGGGATATTCGTTGTATGTGCAAGCTGTATTTGATATTGTTGCACGTCTGCCCCGCCTATGCCGAAAACAAAGTCTTTATAACTGCCGTTCTCAACGTCTATATCTGCCATTTCAAGATTTGCCACAGATTCTTTGTTTCCTGCGGTGATATAAAGCTGAGTAGGGGCATTTATTTTTGTTGTAAGAGCAATAGAACGTTTGTGAGTAAACCACGCATAAACAGGCAGTGCCACAAGCAGTACCACCGAGATGGATACTGCTATGACCAGCTGGAGCTTCTTCTTTTTTTCTAATTTTCTGAATTTTCCAAAAATGCTTTTTGTCATAATTTTCTCCTGAAAATGCCTGCTTATTATGAATTTATAAAGCCTGTTTCTATTTTTGCGTTTGTGTAAACAACATAGTCGCTTGAGGTAGTTCCATTAACAACTGAGTTGTTGTCATTAATCAACACCGCAGTAAGCTCAACTCTATAGTTCGCATAGGCAAGTCCCTGCTCCTCAAAAGCCTTGCCTGTTTTTACTGTAAATTTCGTAACGGCTGTGTTTTGTTCTTCGCCATTATAGTCAGCGGTAAAAACGCACTCCTTACCATTCAGGCCGCTGCTTGATGTGGCGTTTTCCAAAGTAAAGCTACTGAGGTATTTGCTAATATCGTTTGTCTGCTTATAATCGCCACTATTGTCCTTAACATACAACCTCATTGTATACTGTATTTTTTTGCCACTGTCCTTTGTTGATCGACTCAAAGCAGACAGATCATAGATAGCATTTGCTGTTATTGCCATTTCTTCTGTAGTCATATCTTTGGCATTGATACCAAGCTGCGAAAATGGTGAATCCTTCGACTCAAGAACCGTTGACTCTGCAACGTTATAGTTTAGCTGTGCCACCGTCATTGCCTTTCTATAATAGCGTCTGGCAGGCATAACTCCACTTTTTGAGATAGAGCTGTTCTCAATATTGTTCTGGCTATATGCAACATAAGACGCCGCATTTACACCGATACCGGTTTTGGTATCCCCATCCTTACGCTCAGGAAACTGATCTATGATCCCTGCAGTACCATAAGTTAAGCTGATATCAGCCTTGACAGTTATAGAGCCATTTGTGTCACTATTGATATAATCGTAGACCGAACCGGGATACATCAGCATATAGCTGTCTTTAGCTTCTGAAAGTGTCTCAGTCTTGCTTATTTTTGCGTTTGATAACTCTGTGTCTGAACTATTTAAAATGCTGTAATCAACATTCACCGAAGTTCCTGCAATGATCTTTGCATTAGCTCCCGCATCGTTTTCATCAAAGTTCTTCATAGAGAATTTAAACGCCTGATACATATTGAAATCGTCACTCTTATAGCCATTAAATGTATCTCTAAGGCTCCGATCAATGCTTATTTTTGACGTCATTGTGGCATGGATAAAGTTATTTGACGCTGTTATCTCCTCTGGGTCATGAGCCGTCACACTTACTAGCTGTGTAAAAAAGTTTGCAATAACATATGCGCCAGTGTCATTATTTGTCACTTGGACAAGGTTTGTAGGAATATTGCCATTGAGCTTTCTTGGCTTATTACCGCTATAATAATTCACAAAGTTTTTGATGACTTTTTTTGAGCTTCCCGTTTCCGGAATATTGATAGTGAGATAATAGTTCTCGCTTATTATCATTTCGTCATTATCATTTTTCGGTGTATCACTGTTCGCTGAAACAGTTATCTTATAAGTGCCTGTTTCACCCTCGCCGGCAGGTCTATAATACTTGCCGTCGCTTGTTTTCACAGTAGCTTTAGCTTCATCAGCCTCAACAAGTGTTCCGTCAGATGATTCTATAGCTGTTACCGACGCATATCTTAACAGTACATCATTCATTGTGACCGGTTTAAAGCCGCTTATATTTATCAAGTCAAGCTCACCGGTCGTTTTATTAAATTTAGCATCACTTGCGGTAGAATGATAAGTCTTGTCATTGTTATTTGCATCAACAAGAGTTAGCTTTGTATCATCGGTAAGCACACCACTGTCAGCGGCATTATCACCAATAAGATAAAGCTTTTTATCAAAGCTCCAAAGCAGGCTGTCACCGTTATTGAGCATTTTTTCCCATTCGTTAGCGGATTTGTAATAGGAATACTTAAAATAAGTAGTAACAGGTGCATCAAAGCTCTCAAAAGCAAGCTTTGTTTTATCCGTATAGTGAGAATGGTTATAGTCTGTGCCTGAGATAACATAAGAATTGAAGCTGAAATCAAGCACCTTTCTTACAAAAACAGGAACATGAAGTCTAAGAGCAGTTTTACCGCTTCCCGTTGGGTCAATATAATCGAGGGTAATGACAGTAAATCTGTTTGTGCCGTCGTTGTCATACTGACCGTCTGTGACCTTGAAATATCCTGTCTTGCTGTTAAACGTAAGAGTGCTTTTGTCTGATTTTTTTAAACTGCCGTTATCATACACATAGGTCGCTGTGCTGACATTCATAAGATCTGTTGTTTTCAGCTTATTTGAACTGCTGTCTAAAACATCACAATTTGTCACAACTGATATATACTTTGCGAGCATTTGTGTGATATTCAACGATGAGTTATCATCAATAAGCAGAACAGGAAGATCATTCAGCTCCTGAACATCAAGCTCGGAGGCCTGCTTGAATGTTGTAAGCTTTGAATTACCCAGATCCTCTGCATATGTCTTTACGGTACTGTTTATGCCATAGGATTTTTTGGTTGTGCCATTCGTATAAGAAGCAGCGTCACTGATGATAGTCTGCATATTTCCGCCAACAAGATCGCCTGTGAAAATTTTATCACCAGCGGTTTTGCTTGGATTTATGTTGACATAAGGTGAATAGATATCAACGTGCGTGCCGCTTCCCTCACCGATATTTTGAGTATTATTCTGATCGCCGTTATAGTCAGCATGAACAGCGGTAAAGCCGGCAGGTATCTGTGAAGCATAATACTGTATATCAGGTAAACAATTCGTGTTATTTACCGATACTCCGATAAATTCAGATGATAGATTTTTATCTTTGTTCCAACCTATCAGGTTAGAAACAGACACACTGTTGTTGCCTTTTATATAGCTTAATTTATTTATGAGAATATCATAAGCATAAGTGTTGCCGCCGTCATTATGACCGATCACACCGCCTGCACCTGCGCCATTGGACTTATCTTCTGCTGACAGCGTAACATTATTGACTTCACAATCAGTTATCTTCAGATCACCGTTAGCTTTTATGCCAACATAACCTCCGATACCTACATTATCATTTTTAGCAGTTGGTATACCTATCACTGCATTTTTTACAGCAGACTTTGATATGTTCACAGCCGCATTCTTTGTGCCGACCATTCCGCCTGAGCTTGCATAACCATATACACCGCAAGCTGATGTGTCAGACGTTCCACCATAATAACAGTTCTCATTGACAGACAACTGTTTTTTGTTTATTCCAACGAATCCGCCGGCATTACTTCCATAAACATCGACGCTGACGCTTGTGTTTTCTATTGTGCATACTTCGTTAGACAATCCTATAAGACCGCCCTCGTTCATTGTCTGGGTAGCAAGGGGTTTATTGTCTTTTTTTGAGCCGATAAAGCTGTCTTTATTATAAGGTGTAAGCTGAACATTGCTTATTGTCGTTTTGATATTTGCAGAGCCTACGATCCCGCCTACGCCAAACCAAGTACCTGTGCCTTTATCAAGATTAGCAAATTCAACTTTATTAATAGTAATCTTGGAATCCTTAACATTAAATTCGCTGCCTTTTTGAGAATTTCCCACAAGACCGCCTGTTTCAAATCCGCCATAAACATAAATGCCGCTGTTTTCAGACTTAACGCCACTTATATTGATATTATTTGTTGACTTTCCTATAAGTCCACCCACAGTATATGCGCCAGATACCTCAAGATCATTCAAGGTTATTCCGCTAAACTTGCATTGACCCTGTACTCCGCCAACAATACCACCTGTAGAAAGGTCTTCATTAACATACGATTTTCCGTCGTTGTTATATGTCTTAACGCTGATCTTGCCGGAAAGCTTAAGACTATCTACAGTTAGAGCATACGTTGAACAGTTTATCAGCCCAACTCCTTTCACTTTGTCGAATGCGGTACGATACTTATAGTTATCCACATCTTGAAACTCAACAGTATTACCGCCCTTGTTATCTGTTATTTTCACAGCATAGGCTTTTATATCTGTATCGAGCTTTATAGTCTGATCATTTCCCTGGATAGCTGTCAAAGACAAAGTATATCCACAGTCAATGCCGCCCAGGTTACTATCTGCTGCATCAAACAACTGATTTATTCCACGAAAACCTGTGTCGGTGAGGTCATAGGTTTCATTTCCTGTGAGCTTAACAGTAAATTTCTTACTTTGATCGTGTGCCCATTTTGCTTCATAAAGATTTCCACTTGGCTTTGTATATTTTTTTAGCATTACAGAATTTTTCTTTTCATATTCCTTGCTTGTAGACTTTTCAAGTCTTTGATAGTCTGAGATCGCAGTTTTGTAATCTGTATCATCAGAAGCCAATGCAGCTGTACCAACTTTTGAATAGTCTGCATTTCGAGTGAAAGTATAGTGACCATAGCCGCAAGTGTTTTTATATTTATCTGTATATCCCATACCGGACTGTGATATGACAGACAGCATAAACAATGCCTGTGCATTAGGCACTTCAATAGTATTTGTCGTGCCGGCAATAACATTTAATTTTTCATCATCACTTAGCTCACTATTAAACTGCGTGATGAGATAATTTTTCCTGCCATTGTTAAGTTTAGTTGACTTACCGAACGTTTTTCCCTCTTCAATAGCAAAGCCGTTTACAACTCTGCCTATATATGGATTGATAAAGAGATTGGTATCTGCGTTTTCGTCCACTGCCTCAGTATTGTTGGTTGTAAGCGCACTATCTTTGGCAACGTTGTTCATATTTCTGAAAATAACGCCACCGTAAACTATGGCACCAACATATCCGCCTGCAGTAATGAGATGTTGTTTGCTGTTATCGTTCTTTGCAAATGTTATAGTAGGATTTGTTACCTTGACATTATCAATGATATTATCTCCACCGAACACAACGCCCATAACACCACCATAATACTCTGTCTTTCCGGTACTATAGTTTAATTTATTATTATTGTTTTTTGAAAGCGTTACATTATTAGCATATACTATATTGATATTTTTTACAACACTTCCGCTGCTGAACCTGATGAGAGGGCTTGCAGATTTATTGGTGATAGTTGGATATGTTCCGTCGGATCTCTGCTGTCCAACAATAACGCCCCTGAAAACGTAACTGTTTGATGTTCCGCCAAGACCTGCAAAAGAACTGCCGAGAACTATATCATCATCTATCTTGTAATAAGCTTCGCAAAGATATTTGATCATGTTATCTTTTGAAACTGAAACTTTTTTCGTTCCGCTTACAAAATTGCCTGTTCCATCATAAGTATAGGTTTCATGCTTGGTGCCTTTGCAAAAAGCACTATTAGTATCAACAGTCGCCTTATCGGCAGAAGCGTTTGCATTATAGTTTACTTCCCAGCCATTTGTAGGTGCGGCTGTACTGATAACTCGTGCGACCTCTGCAAGTGTGGAAGCGTCAAGGATATATGGATCAGAGTATGTTCCGCAGCCCTTTATAAGATATGGTCGCTCAAGGTTTACGTCTATCTCATCATAGTTTTGGGTGGTATCATACGATTTAGCAACATATGGCTTGTATTCAGTAAAGCTATATTCCTCTGTTGCGTTATTTTTGTCAGGGGAAGTATACCTGTCATCTCTGCTCCAATCGCCATGATACTTATTCTGCCTGCTCTTTCCGTCATTGTCAACATTCTTAATGGTGTCAGACACTTCTTTTCCGTAGGTTACATTATGCTTTGCTTCTGTTCCCCAATCGTCGTCCCATTTATAGTTGTATATTGCAGAAGAGCCTGCGCCGTCAGAATGCTGAAAGCTTTCAAGCAGAGTAGCATTTTTGAAAATTGAATTTTCATTACTTGCGTCAAGCTTGATATTTGAGAAAGTCAGAGATATATTTTGACCCTTTTCGCTTCCTACATTGCCTATAAGGCTTGTTGCAGCATAATCCTGACCGCCTTTATCATATTGCTCAGCAGTCGTACTGTGTTTTTTCTGTGACACATTCTGTATAACGATCTCTGTCATGTTGCCTATCTTATTTATAAGCAAAGGGGCATAGCCGCTTATTGTTTCACCGTCATTCACATACAGATCATCAAGAACGATACTGCCGGTAATTTTGACAGATTTTTTTGAAGTATTGGTGTCGTCAGCAACCGAGCCGCAAACCAATGCACCTGAACCACCATTCACTTTACCGATATTTCCCTTAAAGGTCAGTTTACCACTTATGGTAACAGCTCCATTTTCATTTCTGAAAAGTCCAGATTGCATCATATAATGTTGATTATGTACATTATTTAAGCTTGTTCCATCCATGCCTTCTGTTGTACGGGCATAATTGTCACTATTACTGCTTGATACGTTTTCAGACTGATTAAAGCCATTATTTTCAAAAGTAATAGTTGAATTTGATTTTATATTACAACCATTTGTATCAACTGGATAAAATGAATATCCTGTCAAATCTATTTCTGCATCTGTTGGAAAATCTATATTTTTGCTATTAATATATGCTTTTATATTATTTGCCGCAAAAAGCTTTGCGCTCCACTCAACAGCCTTAGCTCCGCCTGTGGTGGCTTTACCGTTTTTATATACATCAAGGTTATAATAATATCTTGCCCAAGAATTATTTTTCCACACAGCACCATTATTTGTTGTTTGATTTTGATAGGTATTGCAGTTCTTTCCGTCCATATACAGCAAACGCTCTCCGTCCGCTGTAACAGCAGGAATTGAAATTATGGCTTGACGATTAGACATAAAACTAGCTGAAGAAGAATAATAAATACTACAACGAGCTATCTCATCAAAATACGAATAGCTTGGGCTTATATTTATCTTAGTATCTTGTGAGATCTTATATCCATCAGGTTTAGTAAGTTCAAAATAAGTTGCATCTCGTGAGCTTCTGTAATTATTGACATTTTCACCTTTAAAATAGTCAAAGCCATAAGAGTCATAATCTCTACCAAAAAGAGTTGAGGCAAGCATGCCGAAATTTATACATTTTGTTGCTTTCACTGTCACACCGTCAAAGCTAACCTCTTTTATGCTCCAATAACCTGTTGTGGAAAGTACAAGACCGCCCAGTTCTGTGCCATTGTTCACTGTTAAGCTTGAATTGTTTACATTCAAACTATTCAGATCAATTTCTACTCTATACCAGTTATGCCCTAAAAATCCACCGCTATTTGATTTACCACTAGAATTTATTGTTAAAGCATTAATATTAACATTGGTGATAGATATCTTATTAGGTACAACAGAAGCTGAATTATCCTTAGCACCGACCTCTGCAATGAGTCCACCAACTCTAGAGTTACTTCCTGTGTGTTTGTCAGTTATATTTCCGCCAACAGTGACATTATCAAACTTAATAACGGGTGCAGGCGTTGATGTAACAGCTCCTACCATTCCGATAACTCCGCCAAGACAAGTGCAGTCTTTCGTTGTGGTGCTATTATCGTATGTAAGATTTGCTGTTACAGCAGAATTAGTGAATGAAACTTCACTTGTGGCTTCAGCAACATATCCAACCATACCTCCGACAAAATTAGTATACGCACCACTTGGAGTTGCGGTCACATCAGCGGTCACTTTGTCAATAGTCAAAGCTCCGCTGTTGTATGCAGATACAGAACCAATATAACAAGCATCACCGCCAGAAGCATCGTCACCAACAATATTTAAGTTTGAAACAAGCATTATATTGCTTATTTTTGCACCGCTTGTCTTTGCAAAAAGTCCGTTATGAGTATGGAAAACTATCTTATCATTTTCTGTTCCCACTGTCATGGTAAGTTTATGACTATTGCCATTCAGTGTGCCTGTGAATGTATTCTCACCATTATCACGCATAAAACCGGTAAGACCTGTGTCGCTTATATCAACATCTGCACTAAGAGTAAAATTCGCCTTAAGTATTGCTGTTTTATCTATAGAATTTTCGCTGTACTTAACAAAATCATTGCTATCATGCTGCATTATCAAAGCTGCACGGGCAAAATCTGCCCTATTGCTTATGGTTATATTGTTATTAGGAAATCCATTTATTGTAACAGTATGTCCTGATCTATCAAAAGACAGAACACCGTCAGCACTCTCAAGCAGATCGGAATCGTTAAGGCGAAGCACTCCGCCCCAATCCATATCGTCTATGACTTTTGAAGATGTCCTTATAAATGACCAGCCGCTTAAGCTATAGATCAAAGCATTGCCTCTATTTCCTACTATCTGACATCTGTTTTTGTTAGGGTCTTTAGGATAAAAGCCTGAAAGGTTTGTTTCACCGCCAAGCCTTACAACGCCATTTTTATTAAATTTACCAACAATGCCACCTACGCTCTGGTTTGCAGAAACATCAGCTGCCGTAACTGTGACATTGCCTCCAACATCAATAAAAGCCTGATCTGCATAGCCCACAAGTCCGCCATAATTATTTTGTGATGATGTGGAATTATTAATACTTATAGTGGTATTCTTGACGCTTACATAAGCCTTGCTGTTATCACCTATCTTACCAATAAGGCCGCCAAAATCAAGGGCATTGCATGAGCCAGTCACATTTACAGTTACTTCACTGAGTGCAAGTTCAGATTTAAGAGAATTGGCAGAATATCTTCCGACAATACCACCATAAAAGCCTGCCCTGACAGTACCCTTGAAGTTTGAAGTAATAATATCATTAGCGTTGCCCGTGATACTAATTTTTACACTATCTGTGCTGTTTGTCAGCACTCCGAAAACAGAACCAACAGCCGCACTGTCAGCGGTATCTCCTGATGAACAAGCAAGTGCCATTTTCATGCCGCTGAATTTTGAAATATCAAATGTCTTTTCGTCGGCTTTACTGTATGTATAAGAGCCGAAAAGACCGCCCGCAGTTACAGAGCCTGTAACGCTTCCGGTCATGGTAATGGTGACACCTTCGCCAGCATTTATTTCTGCATTCTCTGCACTACCCACAAGTCCGCCTGCATTGTTTGCGGATATATTCACATCTGTCAAGGTGTTGAACTTGTCGATGTTCAGTGTTGCACCAGCGCTCATTTTTCCGACAAATACACCTGCATTCGACTTGCCTGAAACGTCAAGCAAACCGCTTGACAGGCTTACAGCAAGGCTTGCATTCTCGTCCATATTGCCACAAGCAAGACCCGCATTATCCCCGCCTGATACTTCCACCTTGACACCATTACTTAGAGTGATATCCAGATCGACCGTTGCTCCATTTTTCATATTGCCTATAACAGACGTAAAGGATTTATAAATCGTAGCACCTGAATCATCTACAGGATCAGCTTTTATTTTCCACTTATTAGCTGAAGCCACATCACCGTGTATAACATTCTCAGCAAGCAAAGCTGAATTTTTTTCTTCCGGTCTAGCGAAAATAATAGTATCTAAATTTGCACTGTCACTAAGATATTCAAACAGAGCAAAATTAATAGGAAGATTAATAGCTGAACCCTCATTTGCTTTGACTGTTCCCATGAAAGGATATTCTTCATTGCCAAGTCCTTTTTCTATTCCTGTAAAATCAGAAGCCTTAAACTGAGATTGGTTGTTTGAAAACAATACAGTGATATTCTGATAAACATAAGGATCTGCATTAAGAAGCTTTTTAAAATCGTCTGCATTCTGTATGGTATAAACGTCATTTTTGATATCGTTAGTTATGTCAGTATATGTATCTGCCGCCATAGCCGTAATAGCATTGGTGACAGTTGATACCATTTTAGACACAACACCTGAAATATCCGCAAGAGGCATACTTGTAACAAGCAATACGGCAGCGGTAACTAAAGAAATAACATTCTTGCGATACTTGCTGTAAAGCTTGTGGCATATTCTATTGATTTTCTGATTTCTATTAGCTTTCACTTTCAACTGCCTCCGTGCAAAGTTAATATTCTTATCTATACGTTTAGTTCAACAAGGATATATTGCACCTTTGTACCTATCTTTTCGTCAGCGTCATTATACATTGAGCTTAGTGATGATAACTGTGCTGTGCTGTATTTTTCACCATTAAGTATTTTCTCAATAACTGTTTTATTTTGTTCTTTATCGGCATCACCTGACAAGAACAAGCTTATATTACCATTTATATATTTTGCAAAATTCAAACGCTCTTCACTGTCATCACCAAACAGCACGTTTTTCTCTGTCAGATTTTCATCTGTGCTTTTCATTAGTATCTGACCAAGAGTGTTCGGCCACACCCAATATACGTTCACTTCCTGCGGAACGTCTACTTTACAATCTTTAAACGTCCTTGTGAATGTTTCATCACTAAGAAAATCGGAATATGTGTGAGTGCTTTCATCATATTTCTCAAAAAACATGATGTGTCCATTCAAAAAGCTTGTAACATTTTTATCAGTTACCTTTTCGTATGAAACGCTGTCGCCGTTTTTATTCTCTGCATATCCCGTGATACTCAACTTAAACTGTATCTCCAGATCCCCCGACTGGTTCGGAATAACATAAAAAGTAAGCTTTCCATGACTACCAGGATTAATACCATTCGTCATACCGCTTTCTTCATCAAGAAGCCAGTAGATCTTGTTGTTCTCGTCAGAAGTGATGTTGCTCCCATCAGACACCTTAGAGTAGTCATTGCTGTCAAGTATCTCAGCTTTAAGCACATTGGCACTGCCTACTGTTTTCAGTTCAAATGGCGAATCTACGCTTTTCATTCCAAATGAATCAAGATCAAGGGCTTTATCAATGGTAAACCAAGCCAAGCTGACCGCAATAAGTATAAATGCCAGCACTGCAACTGGTATTATTTTTATAATAAGCAGTTTGCGTTTCTTCTTTTCTTCCTCGCTGTCTGCTTTCTCTATCACTTTATGCTCAGCCACTTTGGCGACCTCCATTATTTCATCGAGTCAAGCTCTTTCTGCAATTCTATCATGTGGTTTCTGCAAGCGGTTATCTCGCCTGTGTATTTGTTGAACCACTCAACGTCCATTTCGTTAGGCTCTTCCTGCAAAAGAATAGCCTGAACCAGTGCTGATTGCGAACGTGATCTTTTACGCTCTATTTCCTCGATAGTAAGTCTGCATTTCTTTATTTCTCTTTTAAGCTGCCCTTTACTGCTCACGTTATTGTCCTCCTTGCATTAATTTCCCATTTTATCAACCGAATCAACTATCTCGTTGACTTCCCTATAGCCTTTGTCAAGATTTTCGGTGATATGGTCAAGTGCTTTTTTTACGTCCTCAAGCTTGCCCTGCATTTGTTCGGGATACTTCACAAAGCAATAATGAAGCTCATTTATAGCCTTCTGCTCATCAGTGTAATCGTCGATAAGAAACACCAGCGACCTTGCCGCACCCATGTCCGAAAGTATCATGTTATATCTTGTTGGAAGATCCTTGCCGCTTTCAAGATAAGTGTCTATCTCCTCAGAGGCGGCAGACAGATTTTCCATATACTTAGCAATGTAAGTCTTTCTGACTTCCTCGGACTTGTCCGTATAAAGCCCGATAAAAACGAACAGCCCTGCAAGTGCCGCAATACAAATAACCATAGCCGTTATCATTTTAGCCTTCATTATCTTTTCCTGATTCAAAGCTGTTCGCCTCCTTTTTCTCATTTTCCTGCATTTTCAGCCGCTGAACTTCCTTTTCAACAGCCTCACGCATAAGCTTTTCTTTTTCTTCCTCAGCCGCTTTCAAGGCTTCCTCACGGTTTGAATATATTTTTATCTCAGCGATAGTTTTTACCTCATACACCGCCATGAAAACGGTTGGGATTATCACAAACAGTATGAGTAGCTTTTTGGTTGATGCAAATGACCCAAGCCACTTGAAAAATCTGAGCTTTCCATAGTATTTTCCAATAATGCTGACTTTTTGCACCGTCACGCTGTCCTCTATTTTGTTAGCATCGCCTTTAGTAACAAAAGTGCCGTCGCTCAAAACCTCAGATATCCTGTGAGTATTTATCTCGCCTTTAATACTATCATCTTGAGAGTAGAACGAAATGATATCCCCTGCCTTTAAGCTGTCAGTATCCGTCTTTTTGATGTAAATATAGTCGCCCTCATGTATAGACGGCTCCATACTTCCGCTCACGACCTTCAGTACGCTGTAACCAAAAATGCTTGCTGTTTTGCCGATACAGCCGCAGACCATTATGTACACCGTCACACTCAGCAGTGCCGCAAACACAGCAGAGCCAAGTATTGTCAAAGCTATTTTTACTATCCTCAACGCCTTGCCGATGATAACGACTCTCCCTCCGTGTTATTGTTTCCTATATTTCTCTTTCAAATGCCTTGCCATTCTGCCAACTGCTGAAACATGATACTCCTTATAGAGTCGTTTCATTTCAGTGTCGATAGCCTTCTGCTCCTCAGCGGTGCGCTGTGGCGGAATATATGGTCTTGGCGGTCTGTTCTTTCGCTCAAGACGTTTTCTCTTTTTAAACTGCCTGTTTTTGATACGCCTCTTTACATCATATTTCAGATACGGAGCATATTTTTCATAGATAAACTCAATTTCACGCTCTGCACGTTTTCTCTCTGCCTCAGCCTGCTCTTTTTCCTTCTTGACTTTGAACATTCTGATATAGTCTGGATTATCCGTCACAACAGGTATGATCCCAAATGCGTGAGCCAGAACATATGTTATGCCACGTTTTGCCATGTAATATGGATTTTTGGAATATTCTTTAAATATCTCATTGATATTTTTATTTTCAAAGCTTTCACGTTCAGCTTTAAGACGCTCAGCACGTTCACGCTCACGACGTTCCTGCTCACGCTGCTGTTGTGCTTCTTTCGCCTTTTTTGCAGCGATCTCAGGGGACTCATACTCTGACACAAAGCTTGAAGACACGGCTTCTTCATTCGTGCTGATCTGCTGATCCATAGCAGATCCAAGGCTGCTGCGGACGAGCCTTTTCTCCTCTCGGATCCTAGCTCTTTCCTCACGGACACGCTGCTCCTCTTCACGGCGTTGGCGCTCTTCCATTTGCCTTTTGCGTCTTGCGATATGCTTGATCTCTTCCTCTTTTTCACGGCGTTCACGTTCCTCACGCTCCGCCTTTTCTCTTGCAGCCTGCTCCGCCTGCTGTTTTTGGATAAGCTCCAATCGCCTGCGTTCAGCTTCCTCATGCTCCAGCCTTATGCGCTCTTCTTCCTCACGCCGCTGACGCTCCAGTTCCTCCTGCTCGGCACGCTTTCTTTCAGCTTCTGCAGCCGCAAGCTCCTCAGCCCTCTTACGGTCTTCCTCGTCTTTGAGAAACTGCTTTTCTATCTCAACTATACGGTCAAGCTCTGCCGTAAGGTTTCCTGCCTCTTCGGCAGTCATACCCATATCTGTCTTACTTGCACTACTTTGTTCACCCTCACCAACTATGACATCATATTTATCAGACGTCTGCTTATCAAAACGCCTGACAACCTTTGGTGCGAGGGTCTTGCTCTTTATAGTTTTAAGCTCCTCCGACTTGTCTGCCCCATGGGTATAGGAGCGGAAAAGCATATAGTTCATTGCGGTCAGACCATATATATCCTCGATATAAGAATCATCAGGTCTTTGTGCAGTATCAGAAACGTTGACCTCGTAGCCTGCCTTATCGTAGCTTTCGATAAACTGCCAAAGGGTAAGACACGCCATAAGGTCCACATTTTTAGTGATAGCGTTTGTTCTCATAACAGGCGGTCTGATAAAAGCGTTGCCAAGAGTGGTACAAAGCACTGAGCCTTTATAGCCCTCGATAGCCTTTTTGACCCTTTCAAGCCTTGCCCAAACGTCAGTATCATTGCTGCCGCCGACAAGACTGTCAACAGTTTCTATCTTAAAACTAATGTTTACCTTTCTGCCGTCGCCGCTGTCTGCCACGGTATCGTAATTAAAAGAATAAGCCTCCTGCGCCTCTGCGGTCTGGACAAGCTTATTGTATCTTATATTTATAAAAATGTATAGCCTGTCGATAAGGGTATTTACAAATCTATTTTCATATGTATCGAGAGTTTCCTCTTTATGAATGTTGAGTATCTTTGACGGAGTTATCTTTCCAGTCTTTTTGTCGATATCCTGAATAAGATCGGTGTGCTGTCCCAGATGTTTTATGGACTCTACCGTTATCTTCCTTGACATAGCGATAGGCACGATCTCTTCCACTTCTTTAATGGTGTTTCTGGGATTTCTTATTACCGTATCAAGATGTGGCAAAGCTTTTTCTATCTCTGTGAGCCAGGACGAATCTATATTCTTCTCGATTATCTTACGATTAAAAGATACAGTTTTTTCGCCCGAAAGAAGCAAGGCACGGGCTGCCGCAAAGCTGTTATTGCCCTCAAACGTCTTTACAGCTTTGTCAAAAGCTGCACGCTGTTCGTTGTATTCGCTCATGCCCGTCCCTCCTCTCAAAGCTTATGAGTACGAATTTTAGTACAGTTTTTGCAATCTTTCAAGATATGCTATAGATTCTTTCATAGTGTTTCTGCCAAAAAGCTTCAGCATATAGGTGCAAAGCTCTTTCAGCTCTTCTCTTAGCATTGCCAAGTTAAGCGACTCAATTTTTCTGAATATCTTAGTTGCCAGCACATAGTCAATGCCGTCAAGCTCCTCGCCGCCGCAGGCAACATATACAGGAACAAACAAGTTCATCTGTTTAAGTATACGGTTACCGAAAGCCACTCTCAGCTTTTCAATTACCCACAGGTCAAGCTGCTGGATCTTTTTCAGACTGTCCTGTGAAACAGGATACATTTGAAAAGCTTCCTTGAAGAGTGTATCAAGATGTTCAAAGCTTAAATTCATAGGCGGCGTGTCAGGTGCGTCAAAGGCAACTCCCTTTGCGTCAAGATTGATAGGCTGTGCACGGTCGTATACCTTATCTGAGATAGTGAACGTGGAATCGTCGTTGTTGGCAGTACCGATATACCAAATGTTCTGCGGAATACGCAGCTTGCCCTTATCAAGGCGAACAGGGTCGGTACTCCACACGTTAGGAACAAGATCAAGCTCCCACTCAGCAGGATCAGGCATTTCAAGAATCGAGAGCATTTCTGCAAAGTAATATTCTACTCTCGCAATGTTCATCTCGTCGAGGAGTATGAAGTTTACATCGTCATTGTATTCAGAAGAATAAATTCTTTTGAGGACTTCTGTTTCATTAAAGTTCTTCGTGAACTCGTTGAAGTAGCCGAAAAGCTCAGTTCTGTCACGCCATGACGGCTGAACAGAAGCAATAGTGGTATCTTTCTGCAAGAACTTACCGAATGAATATGGCAATGATGTTTTACCTGTACCAGAGATACCTTGCAGGATAATGAGCTTTGTTGAAGCCATGCCTGCAATGAAAAGTCGGATAGTTTTTATGTCATAATAAAGGTGCATTCTTGAGCAGGCAAAGTTTCTGTATGCTTCGCAGATACCGCTAAGGGTGATGTCATTATTGTAAGCAGGCGGCTCGTATGTCTTGTAGAAATTGTCCACCTCGATAAGCTTTGAAAAACGGCAATCTGCTGTCTGAACAACTCCGTCCACAGTGGTTTGAACTTCGCCCTGTGCAGGCATCTGCTCGCCCTCTGCAAGCTTTGTTTCACCTTCTGCAAGAGCGGTGTTATCATATACGCCAAGCTGAGCCACCTTCATTGCCATGATCTCATCTTTTTCCTTGGTCATTTTGACCACCTGACGCTGCAGGTCAGATATTTCTTCGATAAGATCCTCATTGCTGACGATAGAGTGTCTGAATCTTATGTACTTTCTCACAGCAAGCACTATCATAAAAATAATAAGCACAAAGATAGCCACAACAACGATAATTGCAAGCACAGAAAGTATCCAGCCCAGCGCACCAAAGTCTGCCGAGTAGGTCTTGAATATCCTTATGTAGTTTTTTATATTGAAGATCTGTTTTATGCCGTTCCACAGACCCTTGAAGATCTGCCCAAAGCCTGCAAGCATTGACGACATGAAAACAAAAACCATTTCAGAAATCCATTCATAATGTATCACCCAAGCAGCAGTTATTTGTCATTTTTCTCCTGCTGTGCATTTTCCTCTTCCTTTTTCTTCTGCTGTGCAAGGTATTCCTCAACTGCACGTCTTTTTATTTCTTCCTCATCGCTCTCTGTGATAGCAGGACGCTTTATCTCGATTATGGTTGCGATAAGCTTATAAAGCTCAAAGAGGAAAAACAGTGCTATCGGCAAAAGTATGCAAATGAAAAATCCCGTTTTTGTTCTGAGAAAATCCATTACCTTGCCGAAACCGCCTATTTTTGCACCTTCCCACTGACCGATTATATCACCTGCATAAACAGTGTATGTATCATCTACGTTATTAGCATCGCCTCGTGTGATAAAGCCTACAGAGCCGTTATCATTGAGTACCTCTGCGATACGGTGGGTATTCTTCACCTTTTGGCCCTTTATAAGAGTCCAGAAAGTGATAACGTCGCCCTTTTTCAGAGAATTGATATCGTCTATTTCCTTTGAGATAATAAGGTCATCTTTCTTGAACGTAGGCTTCATGGAGTCGGACTCAACAGTGAGCGGGATATATCCCAGCAGACTTGCCGTACCATTATTCTTATCAGACGAGAACACGAGAATTGTTATAAGCAGTGCAAAGATAAGCACCACCCATGCGATAACATTAAAAACGATCTTCAAAGCTTTTTTCATAATTCAAAACCTCGGAAACCCGAGGCTTCCTCCCTTCTAATTCTTTAAGTTGTTTCAACGATCTTGAAATTCATACCAAGCTTCATTGTGCCACCAATTATTTTGTCAACACAATCAGGGTCATTTCCCTCAAGCCATATAACTACTGTATACTTGTCTTTCTCACCAGGTCCGAGCTTTTCACGACGGTCCTTCATGACCTCAGTAGAGGAAGCAAACTCCTTATCGCAATCACTTTCCATACCGCTGCCGTCAGACTTTGTTTTACCATAAACAGTTTTCTCGCCATTCACGAAAAGCTCCACTCTGATAGCTTCATCAACGCCATTTGTGACGTTTTCGATAGTCATTTCGCTGTCATAGCTAAGTGTGTCTTTACCGGAATTTATGAGATAGAAAGTATAAGCTATATACCCCTCGCCATTATGGCCGCCGTTTATCTTGTCGATATTATCAGGGAGATCTTCGCCACTGATATTTGTCATATCATAGAGGATATCCGCATTGAGCCTTGAATTGCTCGTGGTATAGTCAGGAGTTTCCGAAAGAGTAAGCCCCTGATCTATCATATCATACTTACTTATCTTAACTGTAAAGCTGCCGTACTTGTCGTAAAAATAAGACACCGCATAGGCCGCCGCCACGATAGCGATAAGTATAATGGCAAGTATTTTAAGCAATCTCATCAATACCACATAGCGTTTAGCTTCCTTGGCGGTCCTGCGAAGTGCAAGGGTATCGACTACTCTTGTATTTTTATCTATATTTTTACCGTCCAAAACCGTATCACCCGTTTATTACTCATTTCTATTACGAACGTATCTTTCCGCAATATATTTTCCTGCATTTTCTCCCGAATAGTAAAGGCACTGCATACCGCTGAGCTGTTTCACCTGCTTATCATCAGTAATGCCGTCAGCTATGACCTCAGCATTAAGGTCAAAGACGAAATTCAGCAGAGAGTTCACGCAGGTATCATACCTGTCGCTCTTACCAAGAACCTGAGCCACTGAGCCGTCAAGCATGATATTATCCACCTTGAACTCAGCTGTTTTCAGCATTTTAAAGCCCTCAGTACCGAAGCCTGTAAGCAGAAAATGAAAGCCCTGTCTTCTCATAAGAGCCACGTTATCTGCCGCTGTGCTGTCAGCTTCATCAAGCACATCAGGCGACAGCTCGAAGCAGACACGCTCATACTTCACGCCAAACTTATCGCAATAATCTGCCGCAATTCTCGGAGCTTCTGTCTGCCTTAAAAATCTTGCAGGCATGAACACGCTTGCCCAATCAACGTCCACTTCCCTTTCGTGAAACTTGCCCAAAGCCTGCAAAAGCTGAACTAAAGTAAGCTTGAAAATGCTAACACATCGGTCGGAAAGCTGAGCCACAGGGAGATAATCCGCAGGCATGAGCGTTCCCATAGCAGGAGAATTGAGCCTTGTTTGCGACTGCAAAAAAGTGACCCTGCCGCTGTCGGTATTTTTTATAGGTCTATAGAAAAGCTCAACGGCACGAACGCCGTCAACTGTTGAATTACCGCTCAAAGCAAGTCACTTCCTTTCCTGTTCCAATGTTTTATTATAGCATATTTTCGACAAAAAGCAAAGAAAAGTTGGGGGATTCCCCCAAATATGGGAAATTATTTTTTATGCCCATTTACCAAAAAACGCCGAATTTCTTCGGCGTCTTTTTTGTTATGAAATAAATTTTACTTGTTGCTCAAGTCATAGAATTTAAGATCTACAGTGAAGCTCTGACCTGCATTAGCATTCCAGCAATTCACGTCCTCACCTTCGAGCCAAACTCTGATATAATACTTTGTAGGCGTACCATAACCAGTTTTTCCAGTGCCAACTCCAGTTACATTTGCAACCTCAGTTGAATCACTATTTGTAACCTGTCCTGCTGTATTTGCAGTTACTTCCTTTGCAACTGTTACAGTGCCATAATAATCATTTTCGCTTGTTCCTGTATTAGCCCTAACTGCTTTTTTCTTATAATATCCATTATCAACATCAGTTTCGGCACCAAGGAAAACACCGTTTGCGGTTGTCTTGTCACTTGTCAAAAATGCAACACGAGTAGCCTTATACAAATCACCCTTTGTGTTATCATCATCAGCATTTGGATCAGTAACAGTTACATCAACACCAAGCTTTACATCTTCAACATTTGTAGTTCTAAACCAAACAGGGATATCTAGATAGTAACCCTCACCTTTTGTATCTGCAGTAAGATTGCTTTCTGTTTCAGAAGAAGCTCCAGCAGTTTGGAATGTCCAACCAGCATTGTTAGTTTCAGTAGCTTGTGTAAAAGCATTCGCACCTGTTATATCAACAGACTTACCATTCTCCTTAGCTTTTGTTGTATAATAGAGATTTGTTCCGTCCGTTGATGAAGCAGGGATAAGCTTACCAAAGCTTGCATATACAGAGCTTGTAGCAGCCTTGTTTGACCAGAGGTCTGTATCAGCAGCATCATTTTTAGGAGCAGTAGCCCAAGTAGTATTATCTATAGTAGCCTGTGTTGTAGCCCTTCCAAGTGAAATTTCAATAGTCTGTGGAGTTGTAGCAGTAAGCTTAATGCCTGTTACTTCAACTTCTCTGCTCATCGTAAACCTGTCTCTTATACACATCTCCGAGCCCACGAGACTGCAGCTAATC
>ENA-OYYR01000337-OYYR01000337.1-human-gut-metagenome-genome-assembly--contig:-NODE-337-length-23432-cov-5.752363_pt1 | contig 23432 bp, 20 predicted proteins | sample MGYA00244066_ERZ653454 | MGnify/ENA primary metagenome ERZ653454 (study PRJEB26926, sample SAMN06165163) | human gut metagenome | biome: ENVO:00009003; feature: ENVO:2100002; material: ENVO:00002003...
GTACAAAACAATGTTAAAATAAAAGTAACCTAAAAATAGGACATAAAAGAAAGGAGGAATACGAAAATGGAAGAATTAACCAGACTAGAAGAACGAATCATGCAATGCATTTGGGATTATCAAGGAGAAGTTCCTTTTCTTGATCTGATAGAAACGGTTAAAGAAAAGCTCAATAAAGATTATAAAAGAACAAGTATCCTTATGCGAACAAAACCGCGAAATGTTTGATTTGCCTGATATATCTGATGCAAAGGTAGAAATAAATGATTTGCCTAATCAAGGTGCTGATTTACTCCATCGGGAATATAAAATAATTCTTGCCGATGGAGAAAGTATTCATATAGATTATCATTCAAAAGATAAATGTCGTGTATTTCAGATCAATCCAGATCGTAGCGTCATTTCAGTAAAATGTTCGCAACCTGAATTGAATTTTGATGACTCATGGGATGAAAAATATTAATATCTAAAATACATTATAGGGGATACGTAAATTATGTTGATACATATTGCCAAGGATATAGACGCAATATCACACTTATCCACATCTCTATGAATACTACTATCCAACACCTGCAAGGAGCCAGCAATAGCAAACTGTAAATATCACAAAGAAAGCCATTGGGGTAATACAAAACTGAAAGATGAAAGAATCTAAAACCACATTTGCATACATTGTAGAGCATATGTCCGAGCCTTCATTTGAGAAGGTTCGGAATATTTCTTATGATTTCGTTCAAAAGCTTCCATCCGAGTTAGTTGACGAATTGTTTGAACAATTAAATCGCGGGGTAGAATTACTTGATTCAGAACCATTATTGCATATGTATTTCTATTCTTATGGTCAAATGCATACTGAGAAGTTGACATACGCTTTTAAGCAATTAAGTCATTACATAAAATCTGCAGAGAAAATAGATATTGTTGATTATGGATGTGGTCAGGGATTAGCCACAATGTGCTACCATGACTTTATAAAGGATTGTAATTTACAGCAACAAGTTCGCTCCATCACTTTAATAGAGCCTTCCGCTTTGGCATTATCAAGAGCAGAATTGCTTTGTAATCGTTTTTTCCCTGAAGCAACAATAATAGCAATTCAAAAAGGTTTTGATGAGCTATTAGAAGATGATATTCGAATAGACGCAGATTGTCCAACCCTTCATCTTTTTTCAAACATTTTGGATGTAGAAACTTACGATATTACACCATTAGCTGATAAGATTAAGACATCATGCCAAGGGGACAATGAATTTGTGATAGTTTCTCCAATGCAGAATGTTAGACGTATGAGTCGTATTAAGGAGTTTGTGAATATTTTAGGGGCAAATTTATATTTTGGTAAGTATCTGGACAAACAACAGTTGAGAGAAGATAAAGACTGGACATGTTGCGCTATGTTGTGCAGTACAAGAAATAGAGAGTTCGTAGTCATCAATATAGAAGAGGTTCATTGGAAGGCTAAAGAAATCTTTGATGATGTCACACTCTGGTACGACAAGGAATCAACCAAAGCAATTTTTGATGAAGTAAGAATTTGCGCAGAGAATGGAGATGCTAAATGTATGAATATTATGGGATTATTCTATAAAAATGGTATTTTTGTAGAGAAGTGCAATAATGAAGCGTTTGCGTGGTTTAAATTAGCAGCAGAATATGGATATACACGAGCTGTCAGAAATTTATCATTGATGTATGCAAGAGGGAATGGTATTGAGAAAAATATGTCGTTAGCCATAGAAACCTTAAATAAGATAAAAGAATGTGATGCTCCTATTTATTATCTAAGTCTTGGTGAAATAGAAAAGATTGCAGGAAGCCATAAAGTAGCTTTTGAAAACTTCAGAATCGCAGCAGAACTTGGGAATGCCTGGGCTAAATATTTTTGTGGAACTTATTTCCTAAAAGGAGAATATTGCGACAAGAATATTAAGTTAGGTATTAAGAACATAAGATCAGCAGCGAAGGATGGTTTTGCACCTGCTTGCTTACATTTGGCTCGTTACTATGAAAAAGGATTCACGGAAGGCGGTATAAATCAATCTAATACTTTGGCTGTAAAGAACTATAAAACTTCAGCAAAAAAATGTAATGTCAAAGCCCAGATAAGGCTTGCAGAAATATATAAAAATGGAACTCTAGGAGTGTCTAAAAATCTAAAAGAGTCTTTCAAATGGTATTTGATCGCTGCAAAAAATGGTGATAAAGATGCTGCATTTTATGTAGCATTGTCATATGCCAACGGAACAGGCATTGCGCAAAATTATACAGAAGCAGTAACATGGTACAAGATAGCAGCTGATCACGGTTCTTTATCTGCCATAAACAACTTGGCTGTTTGTTACAACAATGGTCTTGGTGTTGAAAAAAATGAGGAAAAAGCTTTTTCTCTTTATTTGAAAGCAGCAGAAGCCGGAGGCTTAACGGCTGCAAATAATGTTTCGGTGTGTTATCAAAAAGGCATAGGAACTGAAGTAAATTCACAACAAGCATTGTTCTGGAAAGAGAAGGCTGCATACAGCGGTAATTCTAAAATGCAAGGTAAGTTGGCAGAATGGTATTTCAAAGGATATGGGACAGCAAGAAATTATGAGAAGGCTCTCTTCTGGTTTATTAAATCGAAACTCAATAATAAAGAAAATATTGTTGAGTTTGAAAATCTCTTTGATTTCATTATGCACAAAGCAAATGATGGAAATGCTTTGTTTCAGTATTTGTTAGCAAAATGCTATACTTATGGAGTATTTGTGCAGAAAGATCGGCTTTTATCGATAAGATGGTATGAAAAGTCAGCAGCTAATGGCTTCGCAGAATCACTTATTAAATTGCGACGCATAGATTCAATCTCAACTGAAGTCACAAAAGAAGAAAAGACAGCAGGAGTGAGGGATGAACATGGCGTACTGTATTCTCAGGACGGGAAGAAGGTCTTATCATGTAGCTTCATGCATTGTAAATCTTACAATATTCGCAAAGGGACTCGCATTATTTGTGACGGAGCTTTTAACAATCAATGTATTGAACGATTGGTTATTCCTTCTTCAGTTATTACAATAGGAGATAACCCTTTCGTAAGCAATCCATATTACCATAATACTAAAATCGCAATAGAGAATCAATCCCCCAACTATATTATCAATGAGGATGCTTTATATACAAAAGATGGTAGTACAATAGTTGCATATTGGGGTAGACAAAAACAATTCACAGTACCTAAGAATGTTATACATATTGCTAATGGGTGTTTTTCAAATGCAAGAGATCTTGAAACAATTTTTGTACCGCAAGGCGTTGAATCTATTGGTTGCAAGGCATTTGAAGATTGCTATTCACTTAAATCATTAGATTTACCAAAGAGTGTGAATTTCATTGGTGAATCTGCCTTCTGGGGTTGTGAGGCACTTGAGGAAATATGGTCATTAGGCTCCATTAGCACTATTGAACCTAACACCTTTGAAGGGTGTAACTTAAAGTATGTTCATTTTCCATCATGTTTAGTTTCAATAATGGATAATGCTTTTAATTCAAATAACGAGTTGAAAAATATTGACTTGCCTGATACGCTTGAAACAATAGGGAATCACGCTTTTGCATATTGTAGTAATCTAAAACGTATTAACTTGGGAGATTCTCTTAAATTTATTGGAGATTTCTGCTTTTATCGGTGTGCTGTACAAGAAGTTCGTCTTCCTTCATCTTTAATAAATTTGGGTACAAGACCTTTTGATAAAGTAACAAATATAATCACAAGACATGATTGTCAGTATAAAGCTAAAAGTGGAATGCTAATAAACCAGAGTACAAAAAACTTGGAATGCTATTTCGGTGATAGTTCTTCTATTACATTAAAAGACGTTAAATCAATATCCCCATTGGCATTTTACGAGTCAAAAGTTGCAGAAGTTATTCTGTCTAATGATATTAATTCATTGCCAGAGTATGCATTCTATAATTCGCAGAATCTTACAAATATAAGCCTATTTGAGGGGTTAGAATTAATTAATGTGGGAGCTTTCTATGGATGCAAAAATTTACGTAATATTTCCATTCCAAAGACAGTACAAGATGTAAATAGTGCAGCATTTTGTGGGTGTGTTTCTTTGGAAAGGATAGAATTAAAAGGAACAGCGACAAATATCTCAGAATCAATAATTGAATATATATATTATGAACATTTTCCATCTGCTTACCATTCGCATCACATATTAATGGGAAGTACTATTAGTGAATTTGATTTGAACTATAAACCAAATGTAGAATCATTCAAGTGCATTACTATAGTTGTTCCTAAATCTACAAAGTACAAATATACTTTTAAACCAGTATATCATCTTGATTTGGAAAAACGTGAAATGAATAGAAGATTTGAGATTATAGAAAATGATGAAAACTGCTAACATTATGGAGGTTGACCGTTTGCGAATGGGTATAGATGGCCAAGGTATAACAACGCTTATTGCTTTCTATAAATGTCCACTAAATTGCAAGTATTGTATTAACAAAAAATGTCATTTAATTGACTATAAAGCTAAAGTTTCTACCATTGAGCTATACAACAACATCAAAATAGATCAATTGTACTTTGCGGCTACAGGCGGTGGATTAACTTTCGGTGGCGGAGAACCATTACTTCAATCTTCCTTTATACAAGAGGTTTTGGAACTTGGTGCTAAGAACTGGCATACAACAATCGAAACATCACTAAACGTTCCTTACGAAAAATGGTATAGCTTGATTAATTACGTTGACGAATGGATCGTTGATATTAAAGATATGAATCCGTCCATTTATAAATGCTATACGAGTAAAGATAATGCAGTTGTCATAGACAATTTGATAAAGTTTGCAAATTTAGGACTTATAGAAAAAGTCCTTATACGTTTACCATATATTAATGGCTTTAATACGGAAACAGATATTCAAAGTAGCCGTCAACAACTTGAGCAAATGGGATACTCTAGGTTTGAAAATTTTTCTTACAAAATAGTATAATGGATGGTAAAACTAAATGTAGAATACTTAAAGGTATTCGTCAGAGAATAGCGGATATAAATGGAATCAACTATGAACCATATCCCTGCACAAACACTGGTGAGTGTAAAGGTACTTGTGCCCAATGTGAAAAAGAATTAGATTGGCTATGGATGCAGTTAAAGCAGAAAGAATCTCAAGGGTATCGAATATATATAACTTCCAAAGATTTGGAAGAATATGAATTTCAAAGTCATGTGACAGGGTGTAACACTGATGAAATATAAAATGCCAGACATAAAGATTGATAATTTCCATCATCTCATATGTCATCATATTTTGTGAACGTAAATAGGACTGTGTCAGTCCTTTAGCTTTTCATTCATTTAGTTCATATTACTTCAAATACATCTGATTTTCAGACATTTATTCGAGAGTGAAATTTGAGACAATAAGGTTTATTAAGGATTGACACAGTTTGAATTACGGTAAGCATCCGATAAAATACACATTGTAAAGCCCGCCACTCTTCCGTTACTTTGCCAATAAAGCCATGAAACGAATAATGAGTAAAGAAGAGTTCCTGTCTGTTTATGAAAGACAACAGGCCAGTGGTCTGACCATAAAAGATTTCTGTGAGAATGAGGCCTATTCATCCTCCTGTTTCCATTATTGGAAGAAGAAATTCGGCCTGAGCCGTACTTACATCAGCCATCCGGACAAGCTTCCCGATGATACGTTCATTCCATTGGAGCTGTGTCGCAGGGGCAATCTCCCGTCAGGCGCGAGTGGCAACGTAACAATAGAGCTTCCTTCCGGAATCAGAATCCATTTTGACAGCCATGGAAACCCTGAACTGACATTTGGATTGATACACAAATTATGCGGCCATGTTCTGTCTGAATGATACCATGCGCTATTTCCTGTGCCCCGGAAAGACGGACATGCGCAAGGGGATCAATTCTCTGTGCGGAGTGGTTCACGACCGGATGGGACATGACGTCCGTCTGGGCGATGTCTTCATCTTCATAAACAGAAGCAGGACCACCATGAAGCTCCTCCATGCTGAAGACGGCGGCATGGTATTGTATGTGAAACGTCTGGAAGAGGGCACGTTTCGGCTACCGGCCTATGACAGCCGAAGTAGGTCTTATCCGATGGAATGGCGCGACCTGGTCATGATGGTGGAAGGAATCAGTGACAATCCGAACGAGAGGCTGAAAAGGTTAAAAGCCAGTAGAAAGGATGGCTTCTATTGAAAGTATTTTCATGTATCTGGTTGCGTATCTGCCTAAAAATCAGTATCTTTCCTCTAAAAAAAACAAATAAGACCACCTCCCTCTCTTTCGGGGGTCAACGTAACAATCTGAGGGATTCATAGCTTATGCATAAATTTTCGCCAGTCTGAACAGGAAGAAAGCTCTGTCCTTTACTCCTCTGAATTGTGTGCGGAACTCCTTTATTTTTGCATTGAACGATTCGGAAGCAGCGTTTGTTGAACGTCTGTCAAAGAAGTTGATTATTTCCCGGTAATGCATCTGTACGGAACGTGCCACTCTTCCGAAAGCAAGAAACCCTGATTTTTCCACCTCGTCATACCAGCGGGCAAGACGCGTCAATGCCGCATCCTTGTACCTGCATTGGTGGTATATCAGTCCGAGCCTCATGGAGAGGTAGTATGCTTTCTTAATATCGGGATACTCCCGGAACAGGATGCCGGCGCGTACGCGCTGTGATTCCGTCCACAAGGATTCCTTCTTATATAACAGGTAAATGCTTCTCGAAAGAAGCTGTTTGCGTGAATCACCGTTTTCAAAGACCGGCGCATGATATATCTTCCCGCAGGCTTTGGCATGGGCGATCTGAACGGATTCTTCGTCCAAAGCCTCCCAACGTGCTTTAACGCGCATATCCTGAACCGCCTCATAAGCGAGTTTCTGCACATGGAAACGGTCTGTGACGCGGCGTGCGGCGGGAAAACAGAGGCGGGCGATCTGCTCCATGTTCGGAGCCATATCCATGGTTATCTCCCTGACCTGAAAGCGTCTGCGGCGGGAAAGACGGAGCAGTACGGAGGTCACGGTCTTTACATCTGTTCCTTTCACAACGGCGATAAGACTGCCCGAACGGCCTTTTCTCTCCTTGTTTATCAACACGGTATATAATTCTCCGCGGGAAAGGCAGACTTCATCTAGTCCCACATAAACACCGATGTTCTTCTCGAAAAGAAGCCATTCTTCGGCATGAGGAAGCTGCTCCCAACAGAGATAACCGCTCAGGTGATTCCGGTATTGCCGCTCGAGCAGTTCCCCGTCGACCCCGAACAGCGTTCCCAACAGCCTGCAGCCCACCGGCAGCTTATCAATATAATTCTTTTAAAAAAGACGCAAATTCATGCGTCATACGGCTACCACCGGTAACCAGTTTCCAGTCACGGCTCACGTAACGGTTCTCATCCTTGACAACCCACCTGCGCCGGCGCACGTTCAGAAAAAGCTTCTTGCCGCGTATGGGGAAATCCTGAACCACAACAGGTTCGTAAAAACCCTTGCTCTCAACTTTCATTCCTGCGTATTCTTTAGGAACTTCATTCTTTTCTTCTAAATAAATCACTATTTCCGATGCGCTTTCCTTTACGTCCGAGATGATGAAATAATCCAATGTCCCTTCAGGAAGAAGGAGACGGTAGCCGTTGTTGTCCATAAGATTTCTGAGTTAGTTTTATGCAAAGATAGGATTTTTACAAATATTACCCCTCAGGTTTTTACATTGACCCTCTTTCGGCTTGGCAGATGTATCATTCTTTTTGGCATGTGTTGTTATGGGAGACTACTCTGTTTAGTCTCCTGTTTTATATTACTTTCCTCTTCGAACTCAAAGTTCAGACTGGCTTTCAATTCTTTATTGATTTCTCAGACAGTTTGCAAAACGGAGTTTACTCTACCACAAAGATACGGTCCTTTTCATCAATAAAGTTTAAGTTTATGCTGCTTGTATTCTTCTTTTATATTCTGGATTGAAAGCCTCTTTTTTTGATAACATATTCCAAATCAGAACAAGTAACTTCCTTACAACTGCAATTAGTGCTTTTTGTTTGCTTTTTCCTCGTGCCAATAATCGTTGATACATTTTCATGAACCTACTGTCTTTTGTTCTAGCCGCACTCCAGGCTGCTTCCACCAATATTTTACGAAGGTATTTATTCTCATGGGTGATTTTTCGGGATTTAATTTTTCCTGCACTCTGGTCATTACGCGGTTTAAGGCCTGCCCAACCTACAATTGCGGATGCGGTTAGGAACATCTTCATATCCACTCCGATTTCAGCAATGATATTGGCAGCACTCTCTTCCTTTATACCCGGAAGAGTTTGAAGCAATTCCAATTCTTCGCAATAATGCGCTTCACAAATAGCCTGCATCTTGGCTTTATTTTCACTTTTGTGTTGTTCCATCTGCATACGTTCGTCACGATACTGACGGAGTATATCACGATCCGTATCAGATACAAAACCATTGAGAGAATCTTCGACAACCTGTCGCCCGTGCTTGTTCAAGGTACGTTTATGAATTAAAGTTACCAATACTTTCGGATTACTCTCTCCCGATATAATGGTGTTGACAACCTTTTGATAACCTTTACAGGAGATGCAGGAGACATAGTTGCTAATACGGATATTACAGCGTTGAAGAATCATATCCATACGTTGTTCCGCATGAACGATGTTTTTGGAGAGTTCATGATTGCGACGCTCATATTGGCGCAAACATTGAATCATACGATCCGGAACGTAACTACCACGAATCAAACCTTTCTGCAGAACTGTAGCTATCCACTCAGCATCCTTGACGTCACTTTTACGACCGGGAAGCTGTTTGATGAAATAAGGATTGACAAGTTTCAGACTAAAGTCAACAGACAAAATATTCCAAATTGGAATCCAATAGATACTTGTACTCTCAAGAGCAACTTCACAAACATGATGAGAAACAAGCAAATCACGTAACTTATCCAGCTCAGGAGTCAATACACCAAAAACAGATTCGATTTTTGAACCGTTTTCATACAAGATACACATATAAATGCTATCTTTGTGAACATCAAGACCACATACTCGTCTCATAATAAGCCAATTTATAGGTTAATAACTGGAGACCTAAAGATAACAAAAAATTGTGTACCAAGAGTACGAATAAGGCGAAAGAGAGGGAGGTGGTCTTGTTTTTTATTGGACTGGCATAAAAATCCAAGGTTTTTATGTAAGTTTACATCATATAAAGAGATAGAAACGGATGATTCAGCAGGATACAATGGAACAGATAATCAGGAGTCAGCAGGAGCAGATAGCCGGTCTCCTGGAGACTAACCGTTCCCTTGTCGAATCCAACGGGAAATTGCTGGAACAGACGGATGCGCTACAGCAGAAGATACAGGAACTGCTTTCACAGATAGCATGGCTGAACCGTCAGCTTTTCGGGCGGAGGAGTGAAAAGCTGGCAGCCCTGGACCCCAACCAGCTCTCCCTGTTCGATCCCGTTCCTGCAACCGGACAAAATGAAAACATCCGGGAAGAGAACAGCTGCGCAGCGGCTCCTTCAAAAGCAAAGCCCGATGGAAAGAAGAAGGAATCCCGGCGTAACCGCGAACTCCTGGAGGGACTGCCGGTAGTTGAAGTGGTGATTGAACCCGACCGGGTGGATTTGGACCGTTACAGACGGATCGGAGAGGAACGTACACGTACGCTGGAATTTGAACCGGGCAGGCTGTATGTAAAGGAGACTGTCCGTCCCAAATATGGACTGAAAGACAACCTGAGTCTTCCCAAGGAAGGTGAAAGCGGCGTAATCATTGCTCCGCTTCCACCATGCTGGCCGAAATGCTCCTGCAGAAATACGAATATCACGTTCCATTCTACAGGCAGGTCAGGGAGTTTCGCCATCTGGGTGTCCGTCTTTCCGAAAGCACATTGAGCGGCTGGTTCAAGCCTGTGTGTGAACTGCTGAGACCACTTTATGACGAGCTAGTCCGGCTGGTTGTCGGCTGTGGGTATGTTCAGGCGGACGAGACCACTGTAAGGGTAATCAGCAAGGGAAAAGGAAAGGCCGATAAGGAGTATCTGTGGATGGTCAGAGCGGTCATGGAAAAGCTGGTCATCTTCCATTACGATGACGGCTCCCGTTCAGGGCAGACTATAAGGAAACTGTTAAAGGACTTCAAGGGATATCTGCAGAGTGACGGTTACAGTGCCTACAATGTATTTGAAGGTACTGAAGGAGTGTGCCTCATAGCCTGCTTGGCCCATATCAGACGTCATTTTGAGATGGCTCTGGAGGAAAACAGAAGTCTGGCGGAGCATGCCTTAAAAATAATACAGGAGATTTATCGGACAGAGCACTTTGCCGACTCCCGGGAATATACGGCGGAAGAACGGCGTGAACTGCGGAACCGTCAGTCCGCTCCCCTGCTGGATTCCTTTGAAAGGTGGATGGAAAGCACATATATCAAGGTTCCGCCCAAAAGCCGGATGGGACAGGCTATCTCCTATGCGTATCCGTTATGGTCCAGAATGAAGGCCTGTCTCAAAGACGGCAATATAAAGATAGACAATAATCTGGCCGAAAATGCGATACGTCCTCTGACGCTATCAAGAAAGAACTTCCTCTTCTGCGGGAATCATGAAGCCGCGGAAAATACAGCGGTCATCTGTTCACTGCTTGCCACCTGCAAAGCACAGGAAGTCAATCCAAGAGAATGGCTGAATGATGTCATTGCCAGGCTTCCATATTATCAAGAAAAAGACTCCGGCAAAGATATCCGAGAACTGCTTCCGGATGTCTGGAAGTTGAAGAAGTCCAACGAAAATCCAATTGAAGTCTAATAGAGATACAATATAGAATAGCAAACTCTTCCTGTCAACTTTATGCTTACCAAAGTTCTAATATTTCATTCCTAAAATTACCCATACCTTTATTTCCCAGTTATATTTTCATTATGCGGATATTCTCTATGTTTTATGAAATTCTGTTTAGCAATCTCCTTACTCGAATTTGCATAACAGTATTCACACAGATGCGGACATGTATTGTACTCTCCAATATCCTTGCTGTCTATACATCCGCAAACTTTCCTTTGACCTTTGTCTTTCTGGTTTTTCTTATATTCAATACTAATCTCTCCAAATATATCCTTTGTAACTTCTACACCTAAATGGTTCATCAGAATCATATCATCAGAGAAGTATTTTATCATCAACTCATCATCTATACACTTGTTGTGCTTGATACCAAACATATCCAGGTCTATTTTCTCTGCACATGTAGCCAGTTCGAGTTTCCATTCCTTATTCATATCGACAAGTCCACAAGCAAACTCCATCATATCTTCCTGTGAAAACTCTCTATACTGAATATTGTTCTTATAGAGATTGTTCTGTACTTTTTTGTATGATGCAATATCAGCAAAACTGAAGACAAGTTTCTCTGTATATCCGTTCAATTTGACTCCTATATTGTAAATTTTCTCTAGCAGATCATCTACCATCAAACCTTTGGCTAATATCAATGGGTCGAATCTCCATATTACTTTCCCATATCCCAATCTATCAACCAATCTCTTGAATGTATCTATTCTACTACTTAATGATGGTACACCCATCTCCAGTTTTTCTTCATGATAGTCATTCAAAGTGAACTGGATATAGCTATTTACACCTCTATTATTTAAATAGTCAAGTAATCCTCCTTCCTTAAGAAGTGGAGCCGGATTCTTTGACCAGAATACAATAAGCCTTGTCTTATCGTATGCCACATAAGATTTTACCCCATTGAAAGGATTTTTCCAAACTGAATAACCTTTCTGCAGCCTTTTCTGAAACCAGTCTGCATAAAAGGCAGGTATATCTGTAGCACGGCTTGCTGACACAATAACCGGTGCACCTGCTTCTACACTTATACCATCGTCTGTATTTATTGTTATCTTTTCCATTTATACTCTTTACAGAAATCAGTTCGTCTTTTTATAAGATTAAATTTATTACGACTTGTCCATGTATATATATTTTTTCAGAATTCCATCTTTATTAACTTTAATGTATTGAACTGCCCTATAATTAAATTGACTATGAAGTTTTAACATTGATTTTTCAACATCATTGAATTTCTTAAGTTGCTCATCTTTCATTGCAACTATTGATTTACTTTGCGCTTTAGTAGATGACAAAAAATAAAATTCTATTGTTAAGTATTTAATTATCAATATATTATGTTTGCAAAAGTCCCTAAAAATCAGTAACTTTAAAGAAAAGTTAGCCGTTTTCTCTATGAAGACTACTGATTCCAAGGACTTGGTCAAAGTTAACCAAATCCTCCCGATTATGCAAGAGTATTTTGGAAAATCGATGAATCTGGCCCGCATTAAGCTTATGGCTTATATGCTCCATGCACTTTGTGTGGTGCAGACTGTGAGCCTTCACAAACTGGCTTCGGCAATGCCTACGTCGGTTGAGCGTGATTCCAATCTGCGCCACATTCAGCGATTCTCGCCAACTATACCTTGAACCTCGACCTGGTAGCGAGGATGATCTTCTCGTTGCTTCCTGTTAAGGACGGTTTGGTTTTGAGTATGGACCGCACCAACTGGAAGTTTGGAGAGTTCAACATCAATATACTCACCCTCGGAATCACCTACAAAGGCATTGCCTTTCCATTGATGTTCATTCTTTTGGACAAACGAGGCAATTCCAATTGGGATGAACGCAGGGATATCATGGAGCGGTTCATCCGACTTTTTGGACATGACTGCATCGACTGCCTTGTGGCCGATCGCGAGTTTATCGGCAAGGAGTGGATTGGTTGGCTTAATGACAACAGGATTCGATACTATATCCGTATCCGGCAGGATATTTGGGTTGTCAAGCCCTCCACAGGAGAAAGAATCAGAGCGTGGTGGCTCTTCAATTCCCTTAAAGTCGGACAGGAGAAATTCTACTACAAGCTCTTTTTGCATAAAGGGCAGTATGTCTATCTTGCCGGAAGTCGAATCAAAAACTCTGACGGGATACCCGAACTTCAGATCCTGATCTGTTTCAACCGACCTGAAGATGGAGTAGCGACCTATAAAAAACGCTGGGAGATTGAAACGACATTCCGTGCCATGAAATCTTCGGGCTTCAACATCGAGGACACCCACCTGCGTGACAGAGTGCGTATCGCACGTCTGTTTGCGATGGTCTGCATGGCTCTTGTATGGGCGTATCTCGTTGGTGAACATAAAGATATATACGTTAAACCGATAAAAATTCTGAAGCATGGGCGAAGGGCTAAGTCATTGGTCAAGTATGGTCTTGAGGAAATCTCAAACGTGCTTTTCCGACCGACATACACACCCAAATTCGATGTATTCAAATTTTTGTCATGTACTTAAGGCAGGCTTAACAAATCGTACCTATTAATCTAATGTAAAATTTCAGGAAAGACTGTCTTCAAAAATACACTTGAAACGGACTCTTTCTTTTTCCGTATCTTATTTGTTTATCCGTTTATTTGTCTATCTTTACACCGATAACACAGAAAAAGAGCGCCATGAAGAAATACCTTAAAACCGATGAATGGAATATTATAGAAGATAGTTTTCAAGCCGACCGCATGCGGTGGTCGGAAAGCATATTCAGTCTTGGAAACGGCCGTTTCGGACAACGGGGATATTTTGAAGAACCCTACAGTAGCGACAGCTATCGCGGCGCATTCGTGGCTGGTATCACCTTTTTGGACAAAACGCGTGTAGGCTGGTGGAAGAACGGTTTTCCGCAATTCTACACACGCATCCCCAATGCTCCGGACTGGAGCAGTATCAGCCTGCGCCTCATCGACGAGGAACTGGACCTGGCACAATGGGATGTGGACAGTTTCAACAGACGCCTCGACATGAAAGCGGGTATTTCTTATCGGGACGCGGAAGTAACCTCTCCGCGGGGAAACAAGCTCCGCCTGCACGTGGAACATATCGCCAATATGGCTCACCCCAATCTCTGCCTTATAAAGTACAGCGTTACGTCCGTCAACTATACAGGTAAGATTTCACTCGTGCCTATCCTTGACGGAGACACCGCGAACCCGGTCAGGTATCCGGATGAAAAGATATGGAATATCCTGCGTTCCGGCACCACCAGCGACTGCGCCTATCTGTGGACGCAGACCAGGCGGGAGGATGCGCAGATATGCTATGCCATGACCTACCGGTTCTTCAAGAACAATAAAGAGACATTTGCCAACCCGATACGGATAGAAAAAGAAAAACAGGCCGGTTTCAGCGTAGGCACTGAAGTGAAACCGGGAGATACCGTGACGCTTGTCAAATACATTGCCATAGCATCTTCCCTTTATTATGAACGGCAGGATTTGATAGAAGCCTCCGTAGCAGAAGCCCGCAACGCCCAAAGTACCGGTTGGGATGCTCTGGAACAGGAGCACCGGAACGCCTGGCAGGAGATATGGGACGAAACCGATGTCAGTATCGAAGGCGACCCGGAAGCCCAGCAAGGCATACGCTACAACATCTTCCAGCTCTACCAGACATACCGGGGAGACGACCCCCGCCTGAATATCGGCCCTAAAGGTTTCACCGGCGAGAAGTACAGCGGAAATACTTACTGGAATACCGAATTGTGCTGCGTACCTTTCTTCCTGCTTTCCACCCCGAAGAAGATTGCCGAGAACCTGCTGATGTACCGCTACAAGCAACTGCCCAAAGCCATTGAGAATGCCCGTAAGCTGGGATTCGACCATGGTGCCGCCCTCTTCCCGCAGGTTACCAGCAACGGAGAGGAGTGCCACAGCGAATGGGAGATTAGCTTTGAAGAGATTCACCGGAACAATATGATTGTCTATGCCATTCTGCAACATGCCACGCTTACGGGTACACTGGACTACATCGCCCAGTACGGATTGGAAGTAATGATAGCCGTCAGCCGCTTCTGGAGCCAACGGGTGTCTTTCTCGCAACCCAAGCAGAAGTACGTTATCCTGGGAGTTACCGGACCCGACGAATACGAAAACAACGTAGACAATAACTGGTATACCAACTACTCCTGCATGCGTTGCCTCAAAAGTACCCTCAGTTTCCTCGAAATCATTGCCCGGCAATATCCCGACGAATATGCCCGCATATGCCGCATCACCAATCTGAACTATGCGGAAGAGAGTGAACGCTGGCGGGACATTATCGAACGGATGTACCTGCCGGAAGATCCGGAACGCGGTATCTTCGTCCAAAATGATGGCTATATGGACAAGGTTCTGCAAAGCACCGATGCCATTCCCCAAAGCGAACGCCCCATCAACCAGTACTGGTCGTGGGACCGTATCCTGCGTTCGTGCTACATCAAGCAGAGTGATGTCCTGCTCGGCCTGTACCTCTATTACTTCAACTTCGACCGGGAGACCATCCGCCGCAACTTCGAATTCTACGAACCGATGACCGTGCACGAGTCTTCCCTCTCCCCGCACATCCACTCCATTCTTGCCGCACGCATCGGGAAAGTGGAAAAGGCATACCAACTATTCTTACACGCTACCCGCCTCGACCTGGACGACTACAACAATGAAGGAGAGCAGGGACTGCACATCACCAGTATGCCGGGCAGTTGGCTGGCTGTCGTACGCGGGTTCGCAGGATTGCAGGTACAGGACGGCACGCTTAAGATTGAGCCTGTCATGCCGGAGAAATGGAGCGGTTATTCGTTCAAAGTGAATTACTTGGGCAATACGCTGCATATACAGGTAGGCAAAGAAATAAAAATCAGCCTGACCGCAGGAAAACAATTGAACATACAGGTATATCAAAACGTTTATGAATTAAAACAAGGGTTGGATTTGACTGTCAACCGCAAAGACTTGTCTTAATCAAAAACAAATGAAGAAAATGTATCTGTTCGCCCTGACGGTGACACTTATCGTCACGTCCTGCGGGCAAAAGAAAGGGGAAGATATTCCCCTCGTGCGACCTGTGAAAACCGCCACCGTAAGTTCACAGTCGGTAATACTCAAAGATTTCTCCGGCATGGTGGAAGCGGTGGAATATGTGAAACTGGCATTTCGTGTCAGCGGACAAATCATCGACCTTCCGGTAGTGGAAGGACAAAGGGTCAGGAAAGGACAACTGATTGCCGCCATCGACCCGCGGGATATTTCCCTGCAATATGCCGCCGACAAGGCTGCCTATGAAACCGCTGCCGCCCAGGTGGAGCGCAACAAACGGCTGCTGGGCCGCCAAGCCATCTCCCTGCAGGAGTATGAAATAAGCGTAGCCAATTACCAGAAAGCCAAATCGGCCTACGAGCTGTCCACCAACAATATGCGCGATACGAAACTGCTCGCCCCCTTCGACGGCTCTATCGAGAAGCGCCTGGTAGAGAACTATCAGCGCGTCAATTCGGGAGAAGGGATTGTGCGGCTGGTAAATACGCAGAAACTGCGCATAAAATTTACCGTACCCGATGATTACCTGTACCTGCTTCGTGCCAAAGACGCCACATTCAAGGTGGAGTTCGATACGTACAAAGGCAATATATTCAATGCCAGACTGGAAGAGTATCTTGACATATCGACCGACGGTACGGGCATTCCGGTTACCATCATCATCGACGACCCTGCCTTCGACCGTGCCGTATACGACGTGAAACCCGGATTTACCTGCAACATCCGCCTCGCTTCGGACATCGCTCCCTTCATAGAAGAAAAACTGATGAATGTACCGCTGAGCGCCGTATTCGGTGACAGCGAAAACAAGAACACCTACGTATGGGTGGTGAAAGACAACAGGGTAAGCCGCCGCGAAGTAACCGTGTATTCGCCGACCGGTGAAGCCAATATTCTTATCTCCAAAGGACTGAAACCGGATGAAACCGTTGTCATTGCCGGAGTGTACCAACTGGTAGAGGGACAGAGGGTAAAAGAGGTGGAATAACCGCTTTCCCTCTATCACTTCATAACTTTATCATCCTATCACCTTTTATATATGAACTTAGCCAAATATTCATTAGATAATACAAAGATTATCTATTTCTTCCTTGCCGTGCTGCTCATCGGCGGCATATTCTCATTCGGCCGTTTGGGGAAGAAAGAAGATGCACCCTTTGTCATCAAGACAGCGGTCATCATGACACGCTATCCCGGAGCCGAGCCTGCCGAAGTGGAACGGCTCATTACCGAACCCATCTCCCGCGAAATACAGAGCATGAGCGGAGTGTACAAGATTAAATCGGAATCCATGTACGGACTTTCCAAAATTACGTTCGAGCTACAGCCGTCGCTTTCCGCAGCATCTATCCCGCAGAAATGGGACGAACTGCGCCGGAAGGTTCTCAACATACAGCCCCAACTTCCGGCAGGAGCTTCCGTACCGACGGTATCGGACGACTTCGGCGATGTATTCGGCATTTACTACGGGCTGGTCGGCGACGACGGCTTCTCTTACGAAGAAATGCGCGACTGGGCGGAGCGTATCAAGACGCAGGTTATCACTGCCGAAGGGGTTATGAAAGTAGCCCTGTTCGGCACACAGACGGAAGTAATCAACATCTTTATCTCCGTAAACAAACTGGCGGGAATGGGCATCGACCCCAAACAACTGGCAGGCTTGCTGCAATCGCAGAACCAGATTATCAATACGGGTGAAATCGGTGCAGGCGAACAGCAGTTGCGCATTGTAGCCAACGGTACTTATACCACCGTCAACGACATCCGCAACCAGACAATCACCACCCCCGGCGGGCAGGTCAAACTGGGCGATATAGCCGTCGTTGAAAAGGGCTACATGGACCCGCCCGGCACCATCATGCACGTAAACGGAAAACGGGCCATCGGCATCGGCGTCTCCACCGACCCGCAGAAGGATGTGGTAAAAACCGGTGAGCTGGTAGACAAGAAGCTCGCCGAACTCTTGCCCCTCATCCCCGTAGGGTTGGAACTGGAAAGCCTTTACCCTGAAAACGTCATTGCCAAAGAAGCGAACAACGGATTTATTATCAACCTGATAGAATCCATTCTGATTGTAATCGTCATCATCATGCTGGTAATGGGGATGCGCGCCGGCGTACTCATCGGCTCTTCACTGATATTTTCCATTGGCGGCACACTGCTCATCATGTCGTTCCTGGGAGTGGGACTGAACCGTACCTCGCTGGCAGGCTTTATCATCGCCATGGGAATGCTGGTAGATAACGCCATTGTGGTAACCGACAATGCACAAATAGCCATAGCCCGCGGCGTGAACAGACGGAAAGCGCTGATAGACGGCGCCACCGGTCCGCAATGGGGATTGCTGGGAGCAACCTTCATAGCCGTCTGCTCGTTCCTGCCGCTTTATCTTGCACCGTCTTCCGTTGCCGAAATTGTAAAGCCGCTATTTATCGTACTGGCTATCTCACTGGGGCTGAGCTGGGTACTGGCATTGACGCAAACCACCACCTTCGGCAATTTCATACTGAAAGCCCAAACCGGCAACAGCGACAAAGACCCTTACGACAAGCCTTTCTACCATAAATTCGCATCCATCCTCAGCCTGCTGATACGCAAGAAAACGCTCACGTTGGGAAGCATGGTCGTATTGTTCATCCTCTCCCTCGTCATCATGGGACTGATGCCGCAAAACTTCTTCCCTTCACTGGACAAGCCTTATTTCCGCGCCGATGTATTCTATCCCGACGGATACGGCATCCGCGATGTAGAGAAGGAAATGAAGAAAGTGGAAGCCCACCTGCTGGCACAGCCGGAAGTGAAACGGGTTTCCGTCACTTTTGGCAGCACCCCGCTGCGCTACTATCTGGCATCCACTTCCGTAGGTCCAAAACCCAACTTCGCCAACCTGCTGGTAGAAGTGACAGACAGCAAATACACCAAAGAATATGAAGAGAAGCTGGACAGCTATATGAAGGAGAATTACCCCAATGCCATCACCCGCACCACGCTCTTCAAACTCTCGCCTGCCGTAGACGCCGCCATCGAGATAGGCTTTATCGGCAATAGCACAGATACGCTGGTGGCGCTGACCAACCGGGTTTTAGAGATAATGCACCGCGACAAAGACCTTATCAATGTGCGCAACTCCTGGGGTAACAAGATTCCTGTCTGGAAACCCGTATACAGTCAGGAGCGTGCGCAGCCGTTAGGCGTATCCCGCCAAAGCATGGCGCAGAGCATACAAATAGGGACAAACGGAATGACGCTGGGCGAATACCGCCAGGGCGACCAAGTGCTTCCTATCCTACTGAAAGACAACACAATCGACGCGTTCCGCATTAACGACCTGCGCACGCTGCCCGTATTCGGTACTACGCGCGAAACCACCACACTGGAGCAAGTGGTCAGTGAGTTCGACTACCAGTACAAGTTCTCCAACGTGAAGGACTACAACCGCCAGATGGTTATGATGGCGCAAGCCGACCCCCGCCGGGGCGTAAATGCCATTGCCGCCTTTAACCGTGTGTGGGAGCAGGTGCAGAAAGAAATCGATGTTCCCGAAGGATATGCCATGAAATACTTCGGCGAACAGGAAAGCCAGGCCGAATCCAATGCCGCACTGGCAGCCAACATGCCGCTGACGTTTTTCCTGATGTTCGTCACCCTGCTGTTCCTGTTCAAGACCTACCGCAAACCCATCGTCATCTTGCTGATGCTTCCGCTTATCTTTATCGGCATCGTACTGGGACTGTTGCTGTTGGGTAAGACATTCGACTTTTTCGCCATCCTGGGCTTGTTGGGATTGATTGGAATGAACATCAAGAACTCCATTGTCCTCGTAGACCAGATTGATACGGAAACGGCCGCCGGAAAAGCACCGCGTGAAGCGGTTATCAGCGCAACGACCACCCGCATTGTTCCCGTAGCCATGGCATCGGGCACAACCATCCTGGGTATGCTGCCGTTACTGTTCGACGCCATGTTCGGCGGTATGGCGGCCACTATCATGGGCGGCCTGCTGGTAGCTTCGATACTCACCCTGTTTGTATTGCCCGTGGCTTACTGTGCGATACACCGGATAAAAGGATAGAGGAATTGCGACTCGGCTATTTACGATTTACGATTTAATGATTTGACTATTTACGATTTGAATGATGAGAAAGATTATATTTATATTGTCAGTAATCAGCTTCGGTATAAGTGCCGCGGCACAAGAAAGCTATCTCAGCCGCGAGGCTTATCGGGACAAAGTGGAAGCATACAGCCAACTGCTGAAACAGCAACGCCTGAAAGCTACGGCAAGCACCGAAGCCCGCAAGATAGCACAGACTGGCTTCCTGCCCAAGATAGACATTACTGCCGAAGGAACTGCCAATCTGAGCCATCTGGATGCCTGGAACAGTCCGGCGGGACAGTACCGTCCTTACACCTATCAGGCATTGGCAACACTGGGACAGCCTCTTTACACAGGCGGTTCGCTCATGGCCCGGAAAAAAATTGCCAAAGCCGATGAAGAGCTGGACAAACTTGCCACAGAGCTGACCCTCGACCAGATACACTATCAGAGCGATGCGGTTTACTGGAATGCCTCGGCCGCATTGGCAACACTCAAAGCCGCCGCCCGTTTTGAAGGGATTGTCAGCCAACAGTACAACATCATTCAAGACAGGTTTAATGACGGAGCTATCAGCCGTACGGATTTACTGATGATTTCCACCCGTAAAAAAGAGGCCGAATTGCAGTATATCAAAGCCCGCCAGAACTATACCCTTGCCTTGCAGCAACTCAATATCCTGATGGGAGTGAAACCGGATGCCGCGGTAGACAGTCTTTGTGAAATCGGCATGCACTGTCCGCCCGTCGATTTACTGAGTCTTGACGAAGTATTGTCCCGCCGTGCGGACTATGCCGGAACCCATGTCAGTATCGCCAGGAGCGAAGCGCAACGCAAGGCAGCCCTCAGCCAGTATAATCCCCAACTCAGTATGTTCCTGGCAACCGGTTGGGACACCGGTATCGCCTATATGGGACAAGACGTGCCCCATACGCCCATTGCGGGAATCAATCTCAACATCCCCATTTTCCGATGGGGTGCACGCTTCAAGACCAACCGCCAGCAAAAGGCATATATAGGTATTCAGAAATTACAGCAAAGCTATGTGGCAGATACTATTTTAGAAGAGCTGTCCGCCGCTACCACCAAACTGACGGAAACGGAACAGCAGGTAAAGACAGCCCGGGAGAATATGGCGCTTGCCGAAGAGAATCTCGACCTGGTTACGTTCTCCTACAATGAAGGCAAGGCAAGCATGGTCGATGTGCTATCCGCACAGCTTTCGTGGACACAGGCCCAGACCAACCTTATCAACGCGCACCTTGCCGCAAAGATGGCAGTGGCTGAGTACAGGAAAGCTATCAGTGAATAAAGGCGGAAATAAAAAGGAGATGCGTCAAAACACTCGTTATTTGTGTTTTGACGCATCCCCTTTTTATATCTCAACTTTCTTATCCGAGGAACGAAATCAATACGCCCGCCGCCACCGCAGAACCGATGACGCCGGAAATATTACTGGACATACAGTAATTCAGTACGTGGTTCTTAGGGTCGTACTTGGTAGCGATTTCATTGCATACGCGGCTTGCCATAGGCACGGCGCTCAATCCCGTCGCACCAATCAGCGGATTAATCTTCTTCTTGGAGAACAGATTGAACAGTTTCACAAAGAAGATACCACCCGAAATGGACAAGGCAAATGCAAGGAAGCCGCCGACAACGATGCCGATAGTGGTCCAGTTGAGGAATGCCTCGCTCGTCATGGTAGCGCCCACACTCAGTCCGAGGAAGATGGTTGCCGCATTCATAATGCTGTTGGCTGCCGCATCGAACAGACGGCTGGTATCGGAACCGATTTCCTTAATCAGGTTACCGAACATCAGCATACCAATCAAAGGCACTGCCGTCGGCACGAAGAGAGCTACAATGGTAGTAACGGCAATCGGGAAAATAATCTTCAGTACACGCAGATTCTTTATCTCGGTTTTTGACGGATAGAGCTTTTCCTGCTCCTTCATGTTAATCATCAGTTCCTTCTTGCTGCAGAGCAGTTTTACAACCAATGGAATGATAACCGGAACCAGTGCCATGTACGAATAAGCCGCAATGGCGATAGGACCCAGCAGATGCGGAGCGAGCTTAATAGTGGTGAAGATAGCCGTAGGACCGTCCGCACCGCCGATAATACCCAATGCACCGGCTTCCTGCGGCGTGAAGCCCATCATTACGGCACACAACAGTACGGTAAAGATACCGAGCTGCGCAGCCGCACCGAATATGGAAAGACGCAGATTGCGGAGCATCGGTCCGAAGTCCGTCAGCGCACCCACACCCATAAAGATGACAGGCGGCAGAAATCCGGTCTTTATCAGCATATAGTAGATGAAGTTCATCAGTCCGAGGTCGTGTGCAATCTCGTGCAACGGCATTTCCCAGATGTTCTTCAACACTCCGTTCACCATTACCATGCCGTTTTCATCTGCCTGGATAACCCCCATGTCGCCACCGGGGAAATTGGCAATGAGCACACCGAAAGCAATGGGAACCAGCAACAGCGGTTCGTAATGCTTCCTGATGCCCAGATACAGCAAAATAAAGGCAATGGCATACATTATAAGGAACGACGGATCGGCAATAATATTGCTGAACGCCGTCATATCATAGAGTTTCGCAAATATATCTTCCATCATCCAATCTTCATTAATACATCATCTTCAGAAACAGAATCACCCGGATTGACGCAGATAGCGGTCACCGTTCCGCTGAAGTCGGCACGGATAGCATTATAGGTTTTCATGGCCTCGATGTAACAAAGCAGGTCGCCTTCCTTCACTTTATCTCCTACCTTGAGGGGAGTTTCCTGTGCATTCTTGGTCAGGAAGAACTTGCCTTCGAGCGGAGCAGCCACTTCCTGCCCTTCACCGGCGGGAGCGGTAATCTTGTCGGTGGCGGAAGCCGGCAGGTCGATGTCGCCGTAAGCCACCGTCACGCGATAAGCCTGTCCGTCCACCTGCACGGTGAGCGTCTTGGGTTTGGCGTCATCCAGAGGGGATTTGTCGCGTTCGGCACGGCGTTTCTCTACATCGGCAAGGAAATCCTCTTTCGCCTTGCCGCTCTTGTAAGCCTCGTACTGTGCCGGGTGCATGGCGTATTCAAAGAGCTCTTCATCATCTTCGCCAAGTTCCCACTTGTTTTCCTTCATCAGCTTGCGGTACTTGTCGAGTGCATCGGGATAGTTGTCCTGCGGATTGCCGTTGAAGAACTTACGTCCTTCGCGTTCCGCCTTTTCAACGAGTTCGGGAGCGAGTTCGCCCGGCAGCTTGCCTGCCTTACCCAACAGCATGTCCCAAATATCGTCGGCTATCATGCCCCAACGTTCTTTTCCTTTCTCCATGGCCATGACGTTCATCATGGAAAGGTTCTTGACGTACTGGCTGAACGGAGTCACCAACG
>ENA-OYYR01000338-OYYR01000338.1-human-gut-metagenome-genome-assembly--contig:-NODE-338-length-23399-cov-8.153915_pt1 | contig 23399 bp, 18 predicted proteins | sample MGYA00244066_ERZ653454 | MGnify/ENA primary metagenome ERZ653454 (study PRJEB26926, sample SAMN06165163) | human gut metagenome | biome: ENVO:00009003; feature: ENVO:2100002; material: ENVO:00002003...
TGGCACCTCGATGTCGGCTCGTCACATCCTGGGGCTGGAGAAGGTCCCAAGGGTTGGGCTGTTCGCCCATTAAAGTGGCACGCGAGCTGGGTTCAGAACGTCGTGAGACAGTTCGGTCTCTATCTGTTGCGGGCGTAGGAAGATTGAGGGGTCCTGACTTTAGTACGAGAGGACCGAGTTGGACGAACCTCCGGTGTATCGGTTATGCTGCCAAGTGTACTGCCGAGTAGCCGCGTTCGGTCTGGATAAGCGCTGAAAGCATCTAAGCGCGAAGCCATCCCCAAGATAAGTCTTCCCTTGAGGGGCGTAGGAGACTACTACGTTGATAGGCTGCAGGTGTAAAGACAGCAATGTCAAAGCCGAGCAGTACTAATTACCCGATAGGCTTTCTTTTTCGAATCTTTATCTCATCTCCTGTACGTGTCAAATTTACCGGATGCGACGGATTATATATCGAAAAGATATATTCGCATAGTTCCGATATATTGGAGCAAAAGTTCTTTTAGGTGGTTATAGCAGTGAGGTTCCACCTCTTCCCATTCCGAACAGAGAAGTTAAGCTCACTAACGCCGATGGTACTGCGCTACGCGCGTGGGAGAGTAGGTAGCCGCCTCTTCAAGCCGGATCCTGAACAAGGGTCCGGCTTTCTTTTTGTTCGCGGGCTTGCGTGTCCCTTCCCCTCGTGCGGTTGGCTCTCAGCGGCAGAGCCTGCCAAGGAGGGTTATGTCGGTTTAGAGGTTGATATTTTGTGCCTGGAGGTTGGCGTGGGCATACGCTTTACAGCACGTATTCGTAGTGGGGGGGCGGTTTATAAACGCAGCCAAAAGCCGGGAATGATGGCGCCCGAATCCGAAATCCTGTTAATGAGCTGAATATCGTTTGAAAAATAGAGAGAATTCGTTAAATTGTCTTGAAATAAAATCAATATAGCGTTTCTTAGATGGGGCCATTTAGAGATAGATGCTGAAAAATAGATTCGGTTATGAAGAAAATATTTTGTTTAGTTTGTTTTTTCTCTGCTTTATTTTCGTTGAAAAGCATTGCTGACGTTCCTGAGGGAGCTATTCCGTTTGTTTTCGACGGACATCTGTATCTGCAATCGACCTTGAATGATACTATTCCCGTTACCCTTATTTACGATACCGGAGCTGACTTTCTCTATCTCGACGAAGATTATTTGAAACTCAATCATCTGCAAAACGCTTTCGGACGAAAAGGTAAGGCAACAATGGGAGGTGCGGGGAATGGCGAGCCTGAACGCATAGAAATATTCATCGATCCGATTACAGTCCATTGCGGGGCGAGGGAATACCAAAACGAGATTACACCTATAATTAAGTTGCGTGATCTCCTCGGGAGGCACACTGACGGCTTGTTAGGTAATACTCATCTATTGATGAATCCTCTGGAAATCAATTTCAGCGAGAGCTATTTGCGCCAGTTAAAAGAACCGTTGTTAGCTGAACAGCTCGATAATTATGTAAAACTCGACGCTCGATTCGAGGATAACCGTATCGATGTAAAGGCGACGCTGCAAATCGACGATGAAAATAGCCTGGAGGGTTGGTTTAGAATGGATTTAGGGTGCGGCTCCACGATTATTCTCACGAATGAAACGGCGTCTGCATTCAATTTTATGGATGTGCCGAAGGCATATTTTCGTACGCAGGCCGGAGGTATCGGCGGCGGTTCTGAGGAGGTTACGATAAGGGCTGCAAAATTCTGTATGGTCGATACGCTCGAAAATATCGTGATAGATTACTCGCTCAATGAAAAGGGGGCATTATCGTCGGACAGACCCTATATAGGTATAATAGGTAATGAGATCTGGTCGCTCTACGACATTGTTTTGGATCCGGTAAGTTCTTCTGTATGGGTCAAACGCAATGAGAATCAGGGTACCTACGCCCAATCGTCGGTGACGCATATGGTTACTGGTGACCGTACGGATATTTGCGGTGGCTGGATTGTCAATGGCCTATATAAAGGAGGAGTCGCAGAGCAAGCCGGTATCGAAATCGGTGATATAATTGTAGCCATAAATAATCGTCCTGTCAAAGAAATAACCTGGGAAGAGCAACGAAAAGGTTTGGAACTTCAGGGAGAAACTACATATACCGTTCAAAAACCCGACGGTCAAATCGTTTCCTATACTTTGTTTATTGGTAAACAGATTATTTGACCCAACTATATCCCATATAGTCCGGAGTTTGCTGTTTCCAAAAAATTTATGGAAAGGACGAGTATATGTCGATATGGAATCGGGACCGAGGACAATCGGTAAAGATGCCGCTCGCCGTCACACGCCGTTCCGCTTTGTTTTTGAATGTATGATCCATATTATTCGCCGAAAAACTCGCGGATAATTCCGTATGTTTTGTAAGTTTGGGGATAATTATGTGCGACTATGAAACATCCGGTAGATATTGATAATTGGAATCGTCGGGAGAACTATCTTTTTTTCCGGGATTTCGCCAATCCTTATTACAGTGTTACATCGCAGGTCGATGTAACGGAAGCGTATATTCGGGCGAAAGCGCTGGGTATCAAGTTTTCGCACTATGCGATGTACGCTTCGCTACGGGCTGTCAATTCCATTGAGGCATTGAGGTACAGGCAGGTCGATGGAAAGGTCTGGCTATATGATCGGATCAGGCTCAATACGGCGGTTGCGCGTGAGGATCACTCCTTTGCATCGGTTATCATTCCCTATAAGGATACGCTGGAGAAGTTTGTCGCTGAAGCGCGAGGGATCATTGCGGCCGCGCTGCGGGGCGAGGGAGATGCGTACGGAGCCGATTCCGAGAAGGACACGTTTGTTATAAGTGTGAATCCGTGGTATAGCTTCACAGGGTTACAGTTCCAGTTTCCGCAGAATGCAGGCGAGAATATCCCTTTGTCGGTATTCGGAAAGATAATGGTCGATATGCAGGGACGCCGTACGATGCCTGTGGCTGTAAGTTTCCATCATGGGTTTGTCGATGGTTATCAGGTGGGGCGTTATTGGGAGGCGTTCCAACATAATCTCGATACGCTCTCGATGTAAAATACACGATCCGATTTCGGCCGGAGTTTTAGTCGTTTTCACCGCTGTCCGCAGGGACAGGTAGGAACAACGGGGAACATTGAGGAGGCATATAAAGAATTATTTGGCATTATCATCCGTAAGTCGTATCTTGCGGCGGCCCGATTTTTTGAGAGATCTATTGTGGCATCGTGGGGCATTGTGGATTCATATTTGCCTGTCCGAAGGAGGCTTATGGTAGCTTATCCCTTGTAATGGGGATGGTTTTCTGTGGTTTTAGCCTGTTTCGGCGATTGTAGAATATGGATAATACGGCGATCTTTGTAACGTGAAAAGAGATAAGTGTTAATAGGGTTGATGAAAGGTTAGAGAAAAATTTTTGCCAAGAAATTTTATTTGTTAAAGATTGTGTGTGGAAAAGTCTGCTGGGAAGCAGACTTTTCTGTTTTTGGGTGCGAATATTTCGTATTGTCCATCGGGGGTATTGTTTTCGAAAGCCCGCGCAAGAGTACGAATACCGCAGAGTCGATATATTGGCCGGTCGCGGCCGAAAGTGAAAAAAGCCCCGGATGTTGCATCCGGGGCCTTTCTTTTGAAGGGCAGGTTTATTATTTGCCCATGTAGTTTTTCACGTAGTGGTGGTGCTGTCCGTAGCGCTCGAATGCTGCCCGGTCCAGGGATTCCTGGGCCGAAGGATCGGCGATCGAGATGATCAGCCGCGCACGCTCCTGCAGGCTTTTGCCGTAGAGATTGACGGCGCCGTTTTCGGTGACGAACCAGTGGATGTGGTTGCGGGTGGTTACCACGCCTGCGCCGCAGGTCAGTTCCGGAGCGATCTTCGAGATGCCTTTGTTGGTCACCGAAGGCATGGCGATAATCGCCTTGCCGCCTTTCGACAGCGAAGCGCCGTAGATGAAGTCTATCTGGCCGCCGACACCCGAATAGAATTTCGTACCCAGCGAATCGGCGCAAACCTGACCGGTGATATCCACCTGGAGTGCCGAGTTGATGGCCGTTACGCGGTCGTTCTTGGCGATGATGAACGGATCGTTGGTGTATCCCACGTCCATCATCAGTACGCCCGGGTTGTCGTCGATGAAGTCGTAAACCCGCTGCGAACCCATCAGGAAGGTGGAAACCATCTTGCCCTTGTCGATGTTCTTCGCTTCGCCGTTGATAACGCCCTTCTCCACCAGCGGGAGAACGCCGTCGGCGAACATTTCGGTATGGATACCCAGGTTCTTGTGGTTGCCGAGCTGTGCCAGAACCGCATTCGGAATAGCGCCGATACCCATCTGAAGCGTCGCACCGTCTTCGATCAGGGCCGCGCAGTGCTTGCCGATGCGGGTTTCGATCTCGTTGGGTTCGGTGAAATGTGCCTCTTCCAGCGGGGTATCGTCCTGTACGAAGAGGTCGATTTTCGACGAGTGGATCATCGCGTCGCCGAACGAACGGGGAACGTGCTTGTTCACCACCGCGATCACCGTGCGAGCCGTTTCCACGGCTGCCAGGGTCGCATCGACCGAGGTGCCGAGCGAAACGTAGCCGTGTTTGTCGGGCGTCGATACCTGGATCATCGCTACGTCGCAAGGTACCGTGCCGCTGCGATAGAGCTTCTGGGTTTCGCTCAAAAAGATGGGAATGTAGTCCGCATAGCCGCTTTGCGTCACTTTGCGCACGTTCCCGCCCACGAAGAACGAGTCGAGCTGGAAGATGCCTTCGAACTGCGGATCGGCATAGGGAGCCGGCCCTTCCGTGTGCAGGTGGTGGATGTGCACATCCTTGAATTCGTGGTTGGCGCCGCGTTCGCACATGGCCTTAATCAGGCACTGGGGGGCCGAAGCGACCGAGCTGAGGTGAATATGGTCACCCGATTTGATGACTTTCACGGCTTCGGCTGCCGTTGTGAATTTAATCTGAGTGTTCATTTCTTTTTTCTTATTTTAGATAAGATTCCTTGCATTCGGTTAGTTGCGTTTTACCTCGACTTGCTCGTAACCTTCGATGACATCTCCTACGCGGATGTCGTTGAAGGATTCGATGTTCAGACCGCAGTCCTGGCCCGTGAGCACCTCCTTGACATCGTCCTTGAACCGTTTGAGCGAGCCGAGCTTGCCCGTGTAGATCACGATACCGTCGCGGATCACGCGGATCGGGGTGTGGCGGGTCAGCTTGCCTTCTCGGACGACGCATCCGGCGACGGTGCCGACTTTGGAAATTCGGAAGATCTCCATGACTTCCGCCGAGCAGACAATCTCTTCCTTCATCACCGGTTCGAGCATGCCTTCGATGGCATCCTTGATGTCGTTGATCGCATCGTAGATGATCGAATAGAGGCGGATTTCGATCTCCTCCTTTTCGGCGAGCTTGCGTGCCGATGCCGACGGACGGACCTGGAAGCCGACGATGATGGCATTCGAGGCCGCCGCCAACAGAACGTCCGATTCCGAAATCTGACCGACGGCCGAGTGGATCACATTCACCTGCACGGTCTCCTTCGAGAGCTTGATCAGCGAACCCGACATAGCCTCAACCGAACCATCGACATCGCCTTTTACGATGATATTCAGCTCCTTGAACGATCCGATGGCGATGCGGCGTCCGATTTCGTCGAGCGTCACGTGCTTCTGGGTCATGATGCCCTGGATACGCTGGAGCTGCTCGCGTTTGTTGGCGATTTCACGGGCCGAGCGGTCGTCCTCCATGACGTTGAACGTGTCGCCTGCCTGCGGAGCACCGTTCAGGCCGAGCACCTGTACCGGCGTCGAAGGGCCAGCTTCGGTCACTTTTTGGCCGTTTTCGTTGAACATCGCTTTCACGCGGCCCGTGTGCACGCCCGAAAGCATTACGTCGCCTATGTGCAGCGTACCGTTTTGTACGAGCACCGTAGCTACGTAACCGCGGCCCTTGTCGAGTGTCGATTCGATGACGGCTCCCGAAGCGCGGCGGTTCGGATTGGCTTTCAGGTCGAGCATTTCGGCTTCGAGCAGCACTTTCTCGAGCAGTTTGTCGAGGTTCAGGCCCTTTTTGGCCGAAACCTCCTGATCCTGGTATTTACCGCCCCATGACTCCACGAGGTAGTTCATCTGCGAGAGCTGCTCCTTGATGTGGTCGGGGTTGGCTGCGGGTTTGTCGATCTTGTTGATGGCGAAAACCATCGGAACGCCTGCCGCCTGCGCGTGGTTGATCGCTTCGACGGTCTGGGGCATCACGTTGTCGTCCGCCGCTACGATGATGATCGCTACGTCGGTGATCTTGGCACCGCGCGCGCGCATGGCGGTGAAAGCCTCGTGGCCGGGGGTGTCGAGGAACGTGATTTTCTGACCGTTGCGCTCGACGCTGTAAGCACCGATGTGCTGGGTGATACCGCCCGCCTCGCCTTCGATGACGTTGGTTTTGCGGATGTTGTCCAGCAGCGAAGTCTTACCGTGATCGACGTGTCCCATGACGGTTACGATCGGCGGTCGCGGCACGAGGTCTTCCTCGCTGTCCTGTTCGTCGTCGCCGATGGCTTCCTGAATGTCCGCCGATACGAATTCGGTCTTGAAGCCGAACTCTTCGGCTACGACCACGAGCGCCTCGGCGTCGAGACGCTGGTTGATCGACACCATCAGGCCCAGGTTCATGCAGGCCGTGATGACCTCGGTCGCCGAAACGTTCATCATCGTAGCCAGCTCGGCCACGGTCACGAATTCGGTGACCTTCAGGATGGAGCGTTCCTGTTCTTCGCGCTGGAACTCTTCGTTCATGCGCTCGGCTACGGCTTCGCGTTTTTCCTTGCGGTATTTCGAACCTTTGCTCTTGGCGTTTTTCGACGTCAGGCGGGCCAGCGTATCTTTTACCTGCTTCGAAACCTCCTCGTCGCTGATTTCGGGGCGAACGACGGGCTTCGGAGCTTTGAGTTTGTCCTTGCGGGTCTTCTTGTTCTCTCCCGGACGGGGTTGGTTGGATTGCGGGCCTTGTCCGCGGCCGGGCTGTGCGGCGGATTTGCCGTTGCTGCCCGGCTTGGGGCTGCCTGCCGGCGTACGGGTCACGTCCACTTTTTCTTTACTCAGGCGTTTGCGTTTGTGGCGGTTGCCCGGTGTGAATCCCGATACGTCCATCGTGCCGAGTACCTGCGGGCCCGTGAGGGTCTGCACGGCGGGGCGGAAGATGTTGTCGCTCTTGGGCGCCGCTTCCGGTTCGGGTTTGGCTGCGGAAGCCGTTTCGGAGGCAGGTGCCGCTTCCGTTTTGGGGGCGGCCGGTTGCGGTGCCGGCTGCGGTTTCGGAGCCGCAGCCTCCGGTACGGGCTCTGCCGCCGGTTTGCTTACCGGTTGCGGTGCCGGTTTGGGCTTGGGAGAAAGATCTATTTTGCCCAGAATTTTGGGCTGGGGCAGTTCGTCTTTGATGCTGATGACGTTGCTTTTGATAATTACCTCCTGTGCCTCTTCGCGCGGCTGTTTTTGTGTCTCCTCGAGGGTGATCGTAGCTTGCTTTTGGGCGATCCTTTCCCGGATGCTGTCCCTCTCGTTGCCGGTAATTCGGCTCCCGCCGAACTCCTTCTCCAGAACGGCATAGACGTCCGGCTCCACCAGCGTATTGGGCGAACCGTCGGTTTTTATACCCTTCTTTTGCAGGAAGTCCGTGATGGTATTCAATCCCACCTTGAACTCCTTGGCAACCTGGATAAGTCTTAATTTTCTTTCGTTACTCATATATCGGTTTTAATTTTTGTGCGATGGGACGGATTACTCCTCGAATTCCGCTTTCAGTATCTCGACGACTTTCTGTGCCTGTTCCAGCTCCAGGTCGGCACGGGCGGCGATCTCTTCGACGGGCAGTTCCAGCACGCTCTTGGCCGTGTCGCAGCCGCAGGCTTTCAGGGCGTCGATCACCCAGCCGTCGATCTCGTCGGCAAATTCGGTGAGCGCGACGTCTTCCTCCTCGATTTCGCGGTAAACATCGATATCGTAGCCGGTCAGCATCTTCGAAAGCCGGATATTCAGACCGCCCTTGCCGATGGCGAGCGATACCTGGTCGGGCTTGAGATAGACCGAAGCTGTCTTCTTCTCCTCGTCGATGGTGATGCTCGAAATCTTCGCGGGGTTCAGGGCACGCTGGATCATTAACTGCGGGTTGGTCGTGTAGTTTACCACGTCGATATTTTCATTGCGCAGCTCCTTGACGATCGAGTAGATGCGCGATCCCTTCATGCCGACGCAGGCACCGACCGGATCGATGCGTTCGTCGTAGGATTCGACGGCTACCTTGGCACGCTCGCCGGGGATGCGGACGATCTTCTTGAGGGTGATCAGACCGTCGAAAATTTCGGGGACCTCCTGCTCGAAGAGCCGTTCGAGGAACTGGTTGGCCGTGCGCGAAAGGATGATGCGCGGCTGGTTGTTGTTCATCTCGACGCTCTTGACGATCGCCTTGATTGTGTCGCCCTTGCGGTAGTAGTCGTTGGGAATCTGCTCGGTCTTGGGCAGGATCAGCTCGTTGCCCTCGTCGTCGAGGATCAGCACCTCTTTCTTCCATACCTGATATACCTCGCCGGTGATGATCTCGCCGACCTTCTCCGAATATTTTTCGTAGAGGTTGGCTTTCTCCAGGTCGAGGATGCGCGAAGCGAGGTTCTGACGGAGCGACAGCACGGCCCGGCGTCCGAACGATTCGAGTTTGATCGGATCGACGTATTCGTCGCCCACTTCGTAGGTCGGATCGATGGCCTTAACCTCCGATACGGCGATCTGCATGTTCGGATTCTCCACCGTGCCGTCCTCCACGACCGTACGGTTTCGCCAGATCTCCAGGTCGCCCTTTTCCGGGTTGATGATCACGTCGAAATTCTCGTCCGTTTCGAACTGCTTCTGAAGCGCGTGGCGGAAAACGTCCTCGAGGACTCCGATCATCGTGGCCTTGTCGATGTTTTTAAGCTCCTTGAACTCTGCGAAATTGCTGATAAGATTAAGATTATCCATTGGTAGTTTATCTTGTTTATTTTTGAATTTCCACTATTTGAAATCGAGGTATTCCTTCGTGTATTTGATCTCTGAGAAAGGGTAGCGGCGCGTAACCCGCACCGTCTGTTTCCGCTTTTTACCCTCTACGGCCTGCTTCTCCTCGTAGGAGAGGGTGAGTCCCTCCTGGTCCGCCTCGTCGAGCGTCGCCAGAATCTTCACGCCGCTTTTGAGTAGCACTTCCACCGGCTTGCCGATCAGTTTGCGGTATTGGCGGAGGTGCTTGAGTTCCGAGCCGATGCCTGCCGAAGCTACCGTGAGGGAGAAATCCTCCGTGTCGCGGTCGAATTCGGCCTCGATCGCGCGGCTCAGCTCCACGCAGGTTTCGATACCTACCGAGGTGTCGCTGTCGATCAGCAGTTCCACTTCGTTGGCGGGCGAACAAGTGCAATCCACTACGAACAGGTCGGTGCCGACGAGTTTGGCATTGGCTATTTCGGTGATTTTCGTACAATCGATCATATTTGCTGATGTTATCAATAAAGTCGTTTTTGCGGCCGGCCCGGAGGCGTTCGGCTTTTTGACGAAAATGTAGGGAATCGTCGCTTCCCGTTCGTTTTCATCGTCTTGCGTCCTGCGTTTTCTTCGAACATTGCATCGCAAGGAGCACTATTCGCGCCCGAATCTTGTCCCTGTTGTAGCAGGAGCTGTAATCGGGTTCCCGCATGGCCCGCAACTACCGATTTTTCCCCCCCCCGACGGAATGGGCATGCGAGGGCATGCGGGTCGAGAAAATCGTGCGGATGATTCGCCGGTCGGGAGCGGTGAATATATCTACGAAATAAGGGGACTTGCTCGTCCCCTTACCTCTCTATACCCGTTTACGCTACAAATATAGCGAATGTTTTCCTATTTTCAAACCTTTGTGTCGAAAAATTATTCGTCTTTTTCGTTGCTCTGAGAGTAGGGCTTGATAATGCCGCGCTGCGATTCGCGGATGAACCGGATGAGTCGGTCGCGTTCGGGACTTTGCGGAATCTGTTTTTCGACCTCCTCACAGCCGTTCAGGTAGTTCAGGCCGCTTTGGAAGAGGATGCGGCAGGCGTCGTGAATTTGTGAGATCGTTTCCGGCGTGAATCCGCGGCGGCTCAGACCGACGCGATTGACGCAGGCGAAACGTACCGGATCGTTGTTGCTGACGGTGATGAAGGGGGGAATGTCCTTGCCCACCAGCGCGCCGCCCTGAATCATCGTATGCTCTCCGATGCGGGTCCACTGATGTACGGCTACGTGGCCGCCGATAACGGCCCAATCGCCGACTTCGACCTCTCCGGCGAGCGATACGCGGTTGGCCATGACGCAGTGACTGCCTACCACGTCGTCGTGGGCGATATGCACGTAAGCCATAATCAGGTTGTGGCTGCCGACGACGGTCTTGCCCCGGGAGGCGGTGCCCCGGCTGATGGTGACGCATTCGCGGATTTCGTTGTAGTCGCCGATTTCGGCCGTCGTTTTTTCACCGACGAACTTCAGGTCCTGCGGGGTGCAGGCGATCGATGCGGCCGTATGGATCTTGCAGCCTTTGCCGATGCGGGCTCCGTCGTGGATCACGGCCCCGGGGCCGATCCAGCAGTCGTCGCCGATCACCACATCGCCGGCGATGTAGGCGAAAGGCTCCACCGTTACGTTCTTTCCGAGTTTCGCGTCGGGATGGATGTATGCCTGGTTGCTTATCATGTGCGGTTACTCTTTATTTTTAACGATCTGGGCCATCATCGTGGCTTCGCAGGCGAGCGTTTCGCCGACGAAGGCCTTGCCTTCGACTACGGCTACGCCTCGTCGGATGGGCTCCAGCAGTTGAACTTCGAAATGAAGGGTGTCGCCCGGAACCACCTTGCGCTTGAATTTTACGCCGTCGATCTTCATGAAATAGGTCGAGTAGTGCTCCGGATCAGGAATACTGCGTAATACCAGCATACCGCAACACTGCGCCATCGCTTCGACGATCAGCACACCCGGCATGACCGGCTCTTCGGGGAAATGTCCCACGAAGAATGGCTCGTTCATCGTGACGTTCTTGATGCCGGCTACCGTCGTGTCGTCGATGTAGAAGATGCGGTCCACCAGCAGGAACGGCGGACGGTGGGGCAGCATCCGCCGTATATCGTTGATGTCATAGACGGGCGGTTTGCGGCAGTCGTATTGGAAACGGGGCTTTTCGCCTTCGCGGCGGATGGTCCGTTTTACCTGTTTCATAAACTCCGTGTTGGCGAAATGGCCGGGACGAGTGGCCCATACGCGGCCCTTGATGCGTTTGCCCAGCAAGGCGAAGTCGCCCAGCAGGTCGAGGAGCTTGTGGCGGGCCAATTCGTTGTTGAAACGGAGCTCCAGGTTGTTCAGGTAGCCGCCCGTGATGCGGATATCCTGTTTGTTGAAAATTTTCTTGAGATGTTCGAGCTGATCGTCCGGGACGGGATTCTCCACGACGACGATCGCGTTGTCCAGGTCGCCGCCCTTGATCAGGTTCATCTTCATCAGAGGTTCCAGATCGTGCAGGAAGACAAAGGTGCGGCAGGGGGCGATCTTCGCGGCGTAATCGTCTTCGGGGTCGAATGTCGCATACTGGTTGCCGATCACCTTGGAGTTGTAGTCCACGTGCAGCGATACGGAAAATTCGTCGTCGGGGTAAAGGATGATGGCCACGCCTTTTTCCGGAATCGTATAGACCATTTTTTCGGTGACGTGGTAGTAGGTGCGTTCGGCTTCCTGAGGTTGCAGGCCGGTTTCGACGATTGTTTTCGCATATTCTTTGGCCGAACCGTCCATGATCGGAGTTTCACCGGCATCGACATCGATCGTGGCGTTGTCCACGCCCAGGGTCCAGAGGGCCGACATGATATGTTCGATGGTCGCAACGCGTGCGCCACCCTTTTCGATGGTCGTGCCCCGCGAGGTGTCCGTGACATAGTCGCACAGGGCCGGAATTTCGGGTTTGCCTTCCAGGTCGATGCGGCGGAAAACGATGCCGCTGTTCTCCGGGGCGGGATGTACCGTCATCGTCACTTTGACGCCGGTGTGGAGGCCTGTACCTGAAAACGAGATCGGGGCTTTGAGGGTTTGTTGTTTGGCAGCCATAATCTGAATTTATTCAAATCGCAACATACATTCCCGCTGACTGCCGGGTCCCGACGTGTGTGGGGCCGACCGTCATTTTCGGAAATGTTTATCGCATTATTTGCGCGCAAATATAGGAAATATTATTCAAAAATCGTATTTTTGCCTAAATTATTGATAAACCGAAATTCCGTGGCATCACCCGACAGAACTCCTCGTCCTCCGAAATTGCAGCTTCCCTTCGAGCAGAAAAAAACCGATGCGGGAGAATGGGCTTACGACCATCGGATCGGATTGTGTGTCACGTTGATTGCCTATTTGGTGCTTGCGATCGCCTTTATGGTGGGAAAAATCGTCGTGGGGGCCAAACCTTCCGTGCAAGGCATAATCATTGATACGAAAACTTTAGCGGAGCTCGAGGCGGAGAAGATGCGTCTTGAACAGGAGGTACGGGCTCGCCAACAGGCGCAGGAAGGCGGCGATTGGCGGGATGTGCGCAACCAGTATTCCAACGAGAATGCGCTCGAGGAGCGGTCGCGTGACGACCGTGGCTCGATGTCCTCGTCGCTGAAAGAATCCGCCGAAGCGGTCGGCGAACGGATGCAGGCCAACCGGGACGCTTACGAGCAGGGATTGGCCGAGGAGCGTGCGATTCGGGAGCGTATGGGGCGCAGCGGCAAGGACGATCGGACACAGGACAGTCGGGCCAAGGGACGGGTCACGGTTTCCTTTTCGCTGACCGATCCCGTGCGGACGCGCCGTTATCTGGAGGTGCCGGCCTATCAGTGCGAGGGAGGCGGCGAAGTGGTCGTCGGTATTACGGTCAATCCTTCGGGAGAGGTCGTTGCTGCAAAAGTGGCCTCCGGAGGCGATGACTGTATGCGGGAGGCTGCGCTGGAAGCTGCACGTAACTCGCTTTTCAATATCGATGATTCGGCGCCTGCCCGACAGTCGGGAACGATTACTTACCTATTCATTCCTCAATAGGGTGCGGTGCCTGTCAGCGATTGTACGCGACAGGCATTTTTTTGTAAATTTATATAAGGATTTCCTATGCATAATATCATTACGACCGAAAACATTCTGTTGATCGGAGCCTTGCTTCTTTTCGTCGCTGTAATGGCCGGCAAGGCGGCCTATCGTTTCGGCGCCCCGGCCTTGCTCTTTTTTCTGGGGGTCGGTATGCTGTTCGGCATCAATTTCATTTCGTTCCATTCCGTCGAAGCGACCCAGTTCGTAGGTATGATCGCTCTTTGTATCATCCTTTTCACGGGCGGTATGGATACCAAGTTTTCGGAAATACGACCGGTGATCGGACCGGGTATCGTACTGGCGACCGCCGGAGTCGTCATGACGGCGGTGATCGTAGCGGGTTTCGTCACGCTCATTGCCCCATGGGTCGGGCTGGCCGTATCGTTTCCTGCGGCGCTGCTGCTGGCCGCGACGATGTCTTCGACGGATTCGGCTTCGGTTTTCTCCATCCTGCGAAGCAAGAAACAGGGGTTGAACGAGAACCTGCGCCCTCTGCTGGAGCTGGAGAGCGGTTCGAACGACCCGATGGCGTACGTGCTGACCATTGTGCTGATCGGCGTATTGTCCGGCGGCGCAGAAGCCGTGAGCGTACCGATGAGTATCGTAAAGTTCGTCATTCAGATGGTGCTCGGCGGTCTGATGGGCTACGCTATCGGCCGGATCGGTGTATGGACAATCAATCGGATCAATTTGAGCAATCATTCGCTCTATCCGGTGCTTTTGCTCGCTTTCGTTTTCTTTACCTTCTCGTTTACCGACCTGATCGGTGGCAACGGATATCTGGCCGTCTATCTGGCCGGTTTGGTCTTGGGGAATAATCAGCTGACGCAGAAGCGGTCGCTTACGATCTTCTTCGACGGCTTCACCTGGCTGGTGCAGATCGTGATGTTCCTTACGCTGGGTCTGCTCGTCAACCTCGACGAACTCTTGCAGCCCGACGTGCTGATGCTGGGATGCCTGGTCGGGGCTTTTATGATGTTCATTGCGCGTCCTATCACGGTGTTCGCCTGTATGATGCCTTTCCGCAAGTTTACGACCAAAGCCCGTCTTTATGTTTCCTGGGTCGGTCTGCGCGGTGCCGTGCCGATTATTTTTGCGACCTATCCTTTGCTGGCCGGTACGGAGGGGGCACGGCTGCTGTTCAACGTGGTTTTTCTGGTGACGATTCTCTCGCTGCTGGTACAGGGTACGACCGTGAGCTGGATGGCGAATCTGCTCGGACTCGGGTATGCCGAAAAGAGTCCTGCCTTCGGGGTCGATGTCCACGAAGATATTCCGTCGATATTTACCGAGGTCCTTGTCAATGAATCGATGCTTCAGGGGGGCACTACGCTCAAGGAGATCAACCTGCCGGAGCATACGTTGGTGATGATGGTCTATCGTGACGGGGACTATTTCGTCCCGCAGGGCAATACCGCGCTGAAGGTCGGCGACAAGCTCTTGGTTATTTCAGACCGGGGCGAGGAGTTGGAGTCCACCTATAAGGATATGGGAGTCGATGAAGTGCTGAAACTTTGAGATATTTCCTGTAAGGACCGGTTCTCTCTGTTATCGAAACAAAAAAGCTGTCGTTTTCGACAGCTTTTTTGTTTCGAATATATCTGTGAAGATTAGATCTCCCAAGTAGCGCCCGAGTGGAGCAGGTCGTCCACACAGTGGATCTTGCTCTGGGCTTTCACCTCTTCCACCTGCTTTTCGACAGCCTGATCGTAAACGATTTCGTCCTCGACCGAGCGGATTACACCGAGTGCGACCGGATAGTCGGGATATTTCATTGCGGCCAGCATCGAGTGCAGCGTCGTGTCTTTGGTGTGGGCGTCGTGCGTCAGGATCTTATCCAGCGTATAGCCGTCCTGTCCGACCGTTACGACTTTCAGGCGCATATCCTCGAACACCAGACCTTTTTCGTTGTTGGCACCGAAGAGCATCTTCTCGCCGTGGCGCAACGTGATGGTGTGCTCCAGACGGGTAGCCTTGTCGCCAGCGAAAGCCGCATGGGTTTTGTCGTTGAAGATCACGCAATTTTGCAGAACTTCGGTTACCGACATACCCTGGTGTTTCGCCGCTGCGATCAGGCACTCTTTGGTCAGATTCACCTCCATATCGATCGAACGGGCGAAGAACGTGCCTTTCGCACCGATCACCAGTTCGCCGGGGTTGAACGGTTTTTCGACCGTACCGTAGGGCGAGGTCTTGGTGATTTTACCCAACTTCGAGGTCGGCGAGTACTGACCTTTGGTCAGACCGTAGATCTCGTTGTTGAACAGGATCGCGTTGAGGTTGATGTTGCGGCGGATCGCGTGGATGAAGTGGTTGCCGCCGATGGCCAGCGAGTCGCCGTCGCCCGAGGTAACCCAAACGTTCAGACGCGGATTCGCAGTCTTCACACCCGTAGCGATGGCGTTGGCGCGTCCGTGTACGGAGTGGAAGCCGAAGGTCTTCATATAGTAAATGAAGCGCGACGAGCAGCCGATGCCCGAGATGAACGTGAAGAGGTTGTGCGGCGTATCGGTCTGGTCGGCAATTTCGGGCAGGGCCCGCTGTACGGCATTCAGAATTGCGTGGTCACCGCAGCCGGGACACCATCTTACTTCCTGGTCGCTTTTGAAGTCTGCCGGAGTATATTTGTAATCTGCCATGGCTTTATTTCAGTAAAGAGTGAAACTTGTTCGTGAGCTCGGTCACCGTGAACGGCTGGCCTTCGCACTTGTTGTACTGTTCGTAGTCGAATTGCTGCAATTTGCCGCGCAGGTAGTTGGCGAACTGTCCTTCGTTGAGCTCGCAAACCACGATCTTCTTGAAGCGCTTGAAGATGTCGGCGACGCCGTGCGGCAGCGGGTTGATGTAGTTGAAGTGGCAGAGCGAAACTTTCTTGCCTTCGGCACGCATTTTATCGACGGCATTCTGCAGGTGTCCGCGTGTACCGCCCCAACCTACTACGAGCAGATCGCCTTCCGGGTCGCCGTAAACCGTCTGGTGCGGGATGTAGTCGGCGATCTTGGCGATTTTCGCGGCACGCAGGTTCGTCATTTCCTGGTGATTCTGTGGGTCGATCGAGATACTGCCTTTCAGCTTGTCTTTCTCCAGTCCGCCTACACGGTGCTCCAGACCTGCTTTGCCGGGGAATGCCCAACTGCGTGCCAGCTTCTCGTTGCGGGCGTAGGGCATGAAAGGGCCTCCGTCCTCGGTTTTGTCGATGATCGGCGGGTTGATGGTCGGGTAATCCTTCATCGAAGGGATCTTCCACGGTTCGGAACCGTTGGCGATGAATCCGTCCGAGAGAAGCACTACCGGCGTCATGTGCTCCATGGCGATACGACCGGCCTCGAATGCGTAGTGGAAGCAGTCGCTCGGCATCGAGGCGGCGATGACCGCTACCGGGCTTTCTCCGTTGCGGCCGTAGAGGGCCTGCTGAAGGTCGCTCTGCTCGGTCTTGGTCGGAAGACCCGTCGAGGGGCCGCCGCGCTGTACGTCCACGACTACCAGCGGAAGCTCGGTCATCACGGCCAGACCCAATGCCTCGCTCTTGAGCGAAAGACCGGGACCCGAAGTGGTCGTCACGGCGAAGTTGCCGGCGAACGAAGCGCCGATGGCCGTACAGATACCCGCGATTTCGTCTTCGGCCTGTACGGTTTTCACACCGAGGTCCTTGCGTTTGGCGAGTTCCTCGAGAATGACGGTAGCCGGAGTGATAGGGTACGAACCGCAGAAGAGGGGCAGACCGCTCTTCTCGGATGCGGCGCAAAGACCCCATGCCGTTGCGACGTTACCGCTGATCGACCGGTAGGTGCCTTTCTCCATCTGGCCCGAAGCCACGGTGTATGTATTGGCGAACTGATGCGTATTGGCGGCATAGTTGTAACCGGCGTCGATAGCGCGTTTGTTGGCTTCGGCTATGGCCGGATTTTTCTTCGCAAATTTTGAATCGAGGTAACGCTTTGCATGATCTTCCGGACGGTTGTAGAGGTAGAAGCAGATACCCAGTGCGAACATGTTTTTGCACTTGACCATCGCTTTGTTGTCCAGACCGGAATCCGCCAAAGCCGCCTTGGTCATCTCCGTAATGTTCGGAACGACCACGTTGAAATCTTCCAGGTTCAGCTCCCGGATCGGGTCGAGCGTTGCGAAACCCGCTTTCCGAAGGTGCTCTTCGGTAATGGAGTCCTCGTCGAGGATTACCGTTGCACCCGGCTTGAGCCATTTGCGGTTCGCCTTCAGTGCCGCAGGGTTCATTGCGATCAGTACGTCGCAGAAGTCGCCCGGGTTGAGCTGTCTTTTGGCTCCGAAGTGCACCTGGAATCCGGATACACCCGCTACGGTACCTTGCGGGGCGCGGATTTCGGCGGGATAGTCGGGGAATGTCGAGATTCCGTTGCCGAGCAAGGCTGAAGTGTCGGAAAAGAGCGTGCCAGTAAGCTGCATGCCGTCACCGGAGTCGCCCGAAAAGCGGATCACGACATCTTGCAGCTCTTGTACCTTGTTTTCATTCATTGCTGTATGTGAATTAGTAATATAATAAGGTTGCTTTATTGGGTCGTTTTCTGTGTCCGGCACGGTTTCGATCGATTCGACCCTGCCTTCCTTTGTCGAAAACATTATAATATAATGCCACAAATATAGGAAATATATTCCGGATAAAACTCACAAATCGTAATTAAAAAAATATTATTTGGTTAAAACTTTGCTTTTTTTGTGCTTTTTGTAATTATAAATAGGAAGAAATCCCGGCTGCGGGCATCGCAACCGGAACATTTGGAACGCTGCACCGAAATCCGGTTTCGGGTACGGCCCGTAACGGCTCGCGCGATTTCGTGCTACCGGATCGAATTCATCCGGATACTGGCCTTGACCAGGGCGAGGGCCCGGATGCGGTCCACGGCCACCTCTTTGTCGGCGTGATGGGGGTTCTGACTGACGAGTTTCACGTACCCTTCCCGCTCGGATTTTTGGATGTATTTGACCGTGATGTACTCTTCGCCGTCGATGTCGATCGAGAGCAGGTACATGTCGCCCCAGAAGATGTCGCCGATATCCTTGAGCTGTTTGTAAAGTACGATGTCGCCGCTTTTGAGCAGCGGGTACATCGAGTCGCCCACGATATAGATGGCACCGTCGCACTTGGGCAGGTTGGGGATGTGGATGAAATTGACGGGCCGCGTCTGCGCGTGATCGGCGAAGAGCGGCACCAGGCCCGCCGTCCCTTCTATGGAGTAGAGGGGGACGCTTTGCAGCGGCAGCGTGTTGTCCGTGCGGTGCATGTAGGCGGTCAGATCGGGTTCGGCATTGAACATTTCCCCTTCTCCGCTGTCGAGCCAGTCCGGATTGACATTCAATTCTTGAACCAGGATGTTCTTGTTCCGGGACGAGAGCGCCGCCTTGCCCGTTTCGATCATCGAAAGGGCGGCCTTTCCGATGCCTAATCGTTGAGCTAACTGCTCTTGTGTCAGACCTATTGTCTTTCTCAATAGTTTTAAGCGATCCCCCGTCATATCGTATCAAAATTTTTTATGGTAAATATTTTGATTCTCTTGTATTAAATTCAAAAATTGAACTTATCTTTGTCTTGCAAAGTTAAACGATTTATTTTGTTTATGCAAAATTTTTATTGAACTAAATTCTTTTACGATGACCTATCCAATTATTCCGGAGTTATACGGTATCGTCGCTCGCAAGCTGTTGGATGAAATCGGGGAGAAGAGTTTCTATTCCGGTTCGTTTTCATTCGACTACGGTTCGAAAGAGTGTCGTTTCGTCGCCTCGATCGTAGTCTATCGTTCGAAGGTGTGTCTGCCCGAAGGCGACGCCGACCGAATCGACGACCTGGTTCCCGTCTGGTGGGAATTCCATACATCCGACCAAGCGGGGGAACGCCCCAACGATTTCTCCTTTTCCGAGCTTAAGGAGTACCTCTTCTGATTCGACTCCGCAAGATCGCACATCCCATCCGGAGCGGCGCCTCCTGCGGTCTTTTTCCGAACACATTGTTCTTGGTTTTCGATACCCGCTGCAACGGGCGGTTCCGTTTTTCCGTTGCTGTTCGAAAAGTTGAACGCTGTTCTGCGATTGTCGGATGCGGCGATTCTGGAATGACCCGTGCGTATCGAAACCCTCCGCTTCCCTTCGGCAGCGCCGTGCCACCGGGCGGAGCTTAAAAACTACTGACCTATGAATATAGATGTATTGAAGGACTTGTCCCCCGCAGAACCGGCTTCTGCGGGGGATTTGCCTCCGTTCGGCCTGTTTGCCGCCGGAGTCTATCCCTTTCTGGAGTTCCGGTGGTTTCACGAGGCCTACTACCGCGTACTGGAGGCATTCGCCGCCGGGCGCGTCCGCCGGCTTATCGTCACCATGCCGCCCCAGCATGGCAAGAGCGTCGGGGCTTCGACCCTGCTGCCTGCCTACCTGTTGGGGCGCGATCCCGATCTGCGGATCGCCATCGCCTCCTATTCGGCTTCGTTGGCTTCGAAGTTCAACCGGCGCGTGCAGCGTATCATCGATTCGCCCGAATATGCAGCCTTTTTCCCGGAAACGACCATCAAGCGGGGAGCCAGGCCTCCGGAGTACCTGCGTACGGCCGATGAGGTGGAGATCATCGGTCACCGGGGCGGCCTGCTCTCTGTCGGCCGCGAGGGGGCGCTCACGGGCAACCGTGTGGACTGCTTCATTCTCGACGACCTTTACAGAAAATAATCAAAATTGTCGCAAACTAACTAATGAACGAAAAAATTTGCCTTGTTTTTAATCTGAAATTTTATGTATAAGGGAAAACGCCGCATTTTTTCGGCCCTTTCTCCTTAACCTTTATAGATACGATGCAATTCAACTCCACCGAATTATTTTACAAACTGCATCAGATAGTTTTCGCAAAATCCCGCTAACGGGAATTTCACTACCTCGTCCCGTCCGTCGGGTGTGACGTATTGGAATAGGATTGTATCGGCTTTCACGTGGTAGTCGAACAAATTCACCTTTTCGCCCGTTCCCTCGATTTGTGCCTCGTTAGCCGTCATTGTGCCGATTATCCCGTCCATTTCGTTAAGTTCGCACTTTCATCCAAATATGTATTGTCGATTCTTTGTAAGGACAATTTCGACGGGCTTTGTAATGTCTGCCATATTAGGGGCAAACATGTAGATAAATGTTTCGGGAAATATTTCGTCTTTGGGTTTTCCTACAAGCAGGACTATTCCCTCTGTTTGGCTCCATTTAACCGCCTTTTGGATTATCTGCTTATCCTCTCATGCGTCGGTCTTTCATTCTGTTTTAGGTTGTTTGTATCTGTTCATTTTAGCTAAAATTTGATTGTTATTTATCTTTATAAAGATAAGATTATTAGCGGAATAAACAAAATAAGAAAGTGACAAACTCTGCAAAAGGGTCTTATAAATTAACCTTTTCACAAAGTCTGTCACTATTAGAAACCTTTGTTATTTTGCTGCTTCAAGGCAAGCAATCAGAAATTTATTCGCATAGATGAAGTTATCCTTTTGTATCGGCAATGATGCGATGGCTTTTTCTCCATGAAATAGATTGTTACGGTATCTGTAAATAATCATGATGATGGCTTTAATAATATCACATGAATTATTGGTTTGCCCTAATAAAACACGCTGAACAGAGGTCGTATCATCATTATTTCTCAATCGCAATCTCTTGAATCGCTCGTTTGTAGAACCGTTCGTTATATATCTCCTTTGTAAGTATTGTAGTGTTTGATTAACAATATCGGACGCTAAATGTATGTTTTGGATATTGCACTTATTTCTTCCGAAATTACATTTGAACCATTTCGCTTCAAATATATTCCATAATATTAAGAAATTCCGAACTTCCACGTATTCCTCGGTATTGATAGAAATGTGTAAATAATTGTCAATCCATTGTGATATTTCAGACGTATTTTTACTTTTATTTTCCATAATGCCGAAATGCTTTTATTCATCTAATCCCGTAATGCTTGCAAAGTTTTTCCATCCTGTTGCGGCTTTATAAGCATTGGCACAACCCGAAGGCACTTTCAGTACCGAATAAGGATTTATGCCGACAAAAGCATTGTTTTCACAAGTTGGTGGCGTTTCCGTGCTGACTTTGAATAATCGCAGTTCGGGATCATTGTAAAAGGCACATTCTTCGATTATCTCAACCTGTGTACAAGCAGACATATCGACGGTCATTAGATTCTTCAATTCACTGAAAGCACCATAAATATAACGATACCCAACATTAGTATCAAATCCTCCCCCGATAATTTTCAACTGAGAACCTTTTTCAAAGGTTACGGTTGTCAATTTGGAACAACGCTTGAATGCTGTCGCTTCAATCGTTTCTACACTTGCAGGAATCTCAATGGAGGTCAAGGAAGAACAATCCGAGAAAGCGCCATGATAATAAGAAGAATAGTAACCTCCCCCGATAGTTTTCAACAGAGAACCTTTCTCAAAGGTTATGGTTGTCAATTTGGAACAACGCTTGAATGCTGTCGCTTCAATAGTTTCTACACTTGCAGGAATCTCGATAGAAGTCAATGCCGTACAATCCGAGAAAGCGCCATCATAAGAATCACCAGCGATAGTTTTCAGTTGAGAACCTTTCTCAAAGGTTACTGTCGCTAATGACGAACAATGCATGAATGCCTTCTTTTCAATAGTTTCTACACTTGCAGGAATCTCAATAGAGGTCAAGGATGTGCATCTATAATAAGCATTATTGCCGATGGTTTTAAGTCGAGACCCTTTCTCAAAAGTTACGGTTGCTAAAGATGAACAATCTGAGAATGCCGTATTTCCAATCGTTTCCACACTTGCTGGAATCTCAATAGAGGTCAATGCAGTACAATCCGAGAAAGCACCATAATAATAATCGCCACCGATAGTTTTCAGTTGAGACTCTTTTTCAAAGGTTACAGTTGTTAGAGAGGAACATCTCTTGAATGCAGAATATCCAACTGTTGTTACATTTGTAGGGATTACAACACTTCTGAGGTCGCTTTGATAAAACATTTCTTCCCCAATCGTTATTAATGTATTTGGGAGAATCAGATGCTCGACATTTTTTGAATTATAAAATGCCTGTGTCGGCAATGCCGTAATATTTACCTCTGCAATATCGAGGTTTTTCAGATTGGGCATCATGCGATAGATAAACAAGAAATCGACATCATTCAGCACACCCGTGATTTTCAACGATTCGATATTGGCATAATCATAATCCGCCAATTCATTTTCCAGTTCACCTTTCGTTTCGACATGTATTTCGGTACACATTCCCAATTGTCGAAAGATAATCGTTTGCAGGATATTCCCTTGTTCATCCTTTAAGGCAACCGTTGCATAGCGTTGAATCCCTTCGTTAGCAGTTACCTCAAAAACAATCGTATCTTCCCGCATGGCTCGTGTTTCGGGAGCCAACGACAACCATGATTTTGCATTGTCGGGAATCTCAACGGTATAATCCAAATTCGTTGTCAATTTGATTTCCTGTGTACCCCCAGCAGGAGTAGCATCAATAGAGTTATCTGCTATATTGATTTGCCCCTGCATACAATTCAAAGATACCATAACAGTACGATAGGAACCGTCATTAGCAAACACAAGGATTTCGCTCTCAACAATCGGATTAGGAGCGGTAATCGTAATCGTCCCCTTATCCGTGGAGGTAGCATTTACTTTGACTTTCCAACCATCCTGTGCAATGGCTTTGACAACCGTATTTTCGGTTGCATCCGTAATCGTGTAGGAGATTGTTTTGCTCTCTCCTCCATTAAGAATGGCTATATCCGTTGTATCGAATGCAATTGCAAACTTTGAATTATCGCTTTTAGGAATCGTGATAACAGAATCGTCCTCCAATGTGAAATAGACATTATCATCATCTTCTCTTACACTTTTGAAGATGCCATTCGTTCCGTCCTTGCCATCGACACCATCTTCTCCATCCGTCCCGTCTTCTCCATCTTCTCCGTCTTTTCCATCGGCTCCCGTTGCTTGCCCTATATCCGTCCAAGTTTTACCATTATCCATTGAAAGCATCCAGCGACCATTTTCTATTTTCAGTTGCGGTGTAATTCCATCCTTTCCGTCTTTTCCATTCGTTCCATCTACACCATCTTCTCCGTCCACACCGTCATTTCCATCCTCGCCATCAACTCCGTCCTTGCCGTCTGTTCCTTGTGCCTTTACCTTATTTCCCTTTTCATCGGTCAGCCATTCACCATCAAGTGTCCAATAATAGATGCCGTCCGTGTCTTTCTTCACACCAATAATAGGAGCTGTCTCTTATACACATCTGAC
>ENA-OYYR01000339-OYYR01000339.1-human-gut-metagenome-genome-assembly--contig:-NODE-339-length-23255-cov-4.875129_pt1 | contig 23255 bp, 21 predicted proteins | sample MGYA00244066_ERZ653454 | MGnify/ENA primary metagenome ERZ653454 (study PRJEB26926, sample SAMN06165163) | human gut metagenome | biome: ENVO:00009003; feature: ENVO:2100002; material: ENVO:00002003...
TCTATCTTGCAAGAGGTTGGGCCATGCTTGCTACGGTTTAGCGGACAGTAATAATTTCAGATACTAAATCTTTCATTTTTGTTATTTTGTAGCTTTCCCTTCCCGAAGGATAGTCGAAGCCCAACTGGGAAGCTCATCGACATAGCGTTTCGCAAGCTCGCCACCGCTCCGTTGAAACAGGAGATATTCCTACAATTAAACGTCGTATTCTCAAAGAGATATCTTGTCGGAGCCTTGCAGAAAAAGCTTATGACTTTCTGTTTTTGATTCTGTCAACTAAATACATTATACCAAAGTATACCACACCGTACACGGCAAGAGTGCCGAGAATCACCCATATAAGCCCAGGGTTGGCGCATTCGGCGATAATGATTATTAGTATAGCCCAAAGAATTATTCCAATCATACCGTATGTAATTAAAGAATGTTTATATAAATTTGCATATAGGTCAATAGCGAATGTCGTCCAAAGGCCGGTTCGCGGTGCCAACGGCAATTGAACCGATCGCAAAATTACGCAAAAAGTATGAAACGACCTTACTATTTGTGATTTACAATTAGTCTTCCTGTTCATAATAATATGAATAGTCGATACCTTTCATAAAAGTGTCGCGGTCGTTTATCTTGTCAGTAAGTGCCGACCGAAGCAAATCTATGATGGCAGCCGGCTCGGCAACGCTACGTGTCATGGCTTCGAGGTATTTTCGTTTGTCGACATGACTCCAGTCAATGCACTGTCGCAGATTTTTCTTCAACATAAGGTCAAGCCAAATGCGGGTAGCGCGGCCGTTGCCTTCTCTGAACGGATGGGCGACATTCATTTCAACATACTTATCAATGATATTCTCTAACGAATCCTCCGGCATACGTTCAACATCAGCCAAGGTCTGACCCAGATATTGAGCCATCGCAAACTGGAACCCTGCCTTGGCGATATTGACATTCCTGATCTGTCCGGCGAACTCGTAAAGACCTCCGAAAAGGTAAGCATGAATCTGCTGCAATCCTTTCATTGTGCCGACTTCGATACTGTCGATAAGGCTGCTCTCAAACAAAGCGTATGCTTTCGACCGACTTTTGCCGTCAATACTCTCGTCGCTGTTGGTGAACCATTCAATGAATCTGGACGCCTTATTGTTTGGGAAATTCTTCGCTAAAGCTATGACTCCGTCATTATCAAGCACATCTGTGAGACGGCGTTTCCCGTCCGGCGCAAGCATCTTCAACTGGTTAGTGCCACTAACCACTTCATTGCCTTCGTTGCGGAGCTTGGTCTTCAGGTACTTCCAGTAATTGCGGTTTTTCGCGTAGTCATCCTGTGCATTGAGTACCCCGACAATGTCAAGCACAGAGAACCACCATTTTGCCCCCTCTTCGTCCCAGACAGCCCGCACTTCCCGGTCATCAAAGAACCGTATCGATATTTTCTGCACTTCACTCATAGCTTAATTATAGTTTAGATACCCGATGCTGATAATGACATCGAGATTGTAGAAAACACCTCATCGTTTCATCGTGGCACACCACTCGTACACCTGATTCTTTCCCTTCAATCTGAAAGATCAGGAACTCCGCAGGGCTATTTCGCATCTCAAATGTCTTCACCATACATTAGAAAGGAACTACCATTTCAACGATATCAGATAATGCTACTTCAGTCGAATCGTTTTTAGAATTGACTTTCGTAGATTGTTCCAATATTTTCATTGCGACCTCTCGCGTCATAGCTCCGCCGCCAGCGGCAGCTATATTTATTGCCATCAATAGTCTATAATATAGGATGCGAAGTTTGCGAGGCGTTAATGTCCCATTGTAATTAATAATAAATTCATTAAGAATACCTTCTATAACAGTATCGTTAATTTCTTTTTCCTCTTCAGATGCTGATACAGGTATAAGTGATGCATTCTTTCTATATGTACTATACGGAGTTTCAGTTTCATTAGGAGACGACACTGTTGACTCTTTACCGTGATTTATTATCGAACGTAAGAACAGAATTTGTTGGGTTGTATCCAGCTCTGGCAACTTGATCCCAAATAGGAATAATTTTTCCAAATGTTCTCTTGCCATAGTTGCCAGTCCGTCATTTTCTGAAGAATAAATACTTTGGTTAAGATGGATAAAACCTGATATTATTTTATTCTCATCAAGGCTGCAAAGTACAACCAGTCGTTTCCTGATTTCCTCATTTTCAAGGATAACGCGTAAAGAATCAATAACATCAATCATTTTTATGGCACTGCATCTATCAATGTCATCCACATAAAGAATAATTCGTTTCTTGTCCGGATTCGTAACCATCAATTTTAATAATGATACGAGATGTTGCTCCACTTCGTTTTGTATTCCAAGTTCAGAGACGAAAGATTTTCTTCCTGAATACTTTTTGATTAAGCTTAAAGCTGTGGTTGGATTATTGATAAAACTATAAACGGTTACTGACAAAATTCCAGTCCAGGCTATAGGAAGAGATAAATCTTTAAATAAAGAGATGACTCTCTCGCTCAGATTAGGAATCTTCGCAAAAAAGAGACTTAGTAGCCACGCTAAGACAAATAAAATTGTTATTTTAAAGGCTCCCTGCCGATTATTTTTTAGAAACAATTTAGTTCTAACCCACGGTGATGAATGTCTATAGATGGTTTCATATAAATAGGCCCAGATTGCTGGTACATCTCGGTGTTTCCATGCGTTAAACTCAATGAACTCGAATTTTGTGTTATGGCTTTTGATAAAGTAGTTCTTTATACGGGAATAAAAATAAGTTTTACCACGCCCCCATGGACCAAAGATTCCTATCATTGGGACTGCATCAACAGAGCTTTCGGCAATTTTTTCAATTTGTTTGGCGTAGCACTCAGCTAAGGCGTCAACTCCAAAACAAGGCCTCGCATCTTTATCTACAACCTTTCTATAATCGGATTTTGCCCGATAATATTGGTTACTTGTTGACGAGTACGAATCAGAATGTATATGCTCGGAAGATGTGTTATCTCCATCTCCTATATCGACTATATTTCCGTTTTTTATAGCGGTTTCTGTATCCTTTAATCCATCTAAAACTTGCTCTTCTATAGTCAATAAATTTTCCTCGACATATTCTATGCCATCAGCAGTAAGCCCCATTATCAGGCCGTCTCCATCTGTAAAAAATGTTACTTTAATGAGTCCAATATCCTTTAAATTATGTGCTGCAGATGAAAGTTGTGACAAAGAATCATAAATTAGCTTATCCTCTTTGCATAACTCCGTAAGCTGGATTGCTCCAACTTTATTATCTTTATATCTTGCGTATAACGATCTTAATAGATTGTTCTTTAATTCCTTAATGGTCATATTGGCTACATTGTTACGGTTCGGCGGCTAAAGAGGTTGAAGTATTTGGAACAACGGTATATTGCTGGGATGTAAGATAGTCCACATTCTCTATGGCGGCATGGACGAGGTTTGCAAAGTCGTGGCGGAAGGTCTCGTCAGCGCGGAACTGACGGTAGAGCGACAGGTCGGCATTGCGCTGCTGTGCCATTGCACGGTTGAGTATTTCCAGGAACATACGCTCGGCAGCTTCGGTATCGGGATTGCCGACAACGGTATTCTGATACTGGGTTTGTTGAGTGACGATTTGAGCGGCATAGATGCACGATTCCTGATCGATCTGTGATTTACACATGATAACGACATTGATATCACGTTTCGGTCGAAAGCCTCCGCGAGTAGGTCTTTTCTTATCCCATATCGGTGTCGTTATGATACGTTTGACATATTCGCGCACTCGTTTAGGAGTTTCATTCTCCTTCTCATAGACAGGGTATGCCTCGACATATAGATACCATTCGTTCCGAATTTCACTCTTACGCAGTTTTACGGACACTGTTGTATGTTGGAGTTTCTTTTTCATTTCTCGGACTTGAAGATTTTGTCAATGTCAAACTTAGGTACGTATACAAAACGGCCTATCTGACGCATAGGAATACTATGCCTTCGCAGATTGCTATATACAGTCGATTCGCTTACTCGAAACAGTTTGGAAACTTCTCCGATAGTATAGCAATCCTCCGGCTCCAATGAATATAACCGTTTTGGGGTTTCCTCCACAAGTGGATTCTTACGAACTCCTAATATAGTTTCAATTTCTGTAACATCAACAAGCGTCATTCGTATACCGGGATTATAAGATCTTATTTTCCCAAGTCTAATCCATCTATATAATGTGGGTTTTGAGATGTTGTATTTGTTGATTACCTGAGCGGCTGTCAGATACTGATGTCCGTCCACATTATCTACGATGGCTTGTCTCCTTTCTTCTCGTTTAATAGCTCGTTTCTTATTCCGAAATGTCTCATCGGAACATTTCTTAGAACAGTGGACTGAATTGACATTCTTTGCGAGAAATGGTTTCCCGCAAACGATGCAGTGACGCATGATTTTAGCTTTGCTTTCTGGCATATTCTTGTGGTTGTATCACTTTAACGCCGATTAGGTATCATAAGGTAAAATCAACGTCAAAATAAGTTTCGGTACAATTTTGGTACAAATATAAGCTAAAAATCTATAGGAAACAAGTATCCTGAGAGAAAAGTGTAAATAAAAATGGAGCGTAACTCGCTGAGCTACACTCCATTTTATTATCATTGATTGGTGGACTTATTTCACTTCCTCGAAGTCGACGTCCTCGGGGCCGTTGTTGGGCTGCTGTCCGGCGTTAGGCTGTGCGCCTGCGTTGGGCTGAGCACCGGCTCCGGCTGCGTTCTGGGCATTGTAGATGTCCTGGGCGGCTGCCTGGAAAGCATCGGTCACGGCCTTGACGGCGGAGTCGATGTCCTCAATCAGCTGCTGTTTGTGAACATCTTTCAGATGCTGCAGAGCGGATTCCACGGCTGCCTTCTTGTCTGCCGGAATCTTGTCGCCCAGTTCGGCGAGCTGCTTCTCGGTCTGGAAGATAACGCTGTCTGCGTGGTTGAGTTTGTCGGCACGCTCCTTGGCCTTCTTGTCGGCGGCTTCGTTGGCCTTGGCCTCGTCGCGCATACGCTGTATCTCGGAGTCGCTCAGACCGCTCGATGCCTCGATGCGGATGGACTGCTCCTTGCCGGTAGCCTTATCCTTGGCCGTCACGTTGAGGATACCGTTGGCATCTACCTCAAATGTAACCTCGATCTGCGGAACACCACGGGGTGCGGGTGCGATACCGCCAAGGTTGAATTCGCCCAGCAGCTTGTCGTCTGCTGCCATAGGACGCTCGCCCTGAAGCACGCGGATGGTGACTTCCGGCTGGTTGTCGGCCGCTGTGGAGAATACCTCGCTCTTGCGGGTCGGGATTGTGGTGTTGGCGTCGATCAGTTTGGTCATCACGCCGCCCATAGTCTCGATACCGATTGACAGAGGCACGACGTCAAGCAGAAGCACATCCTTCACGTCACCGCTCAGCACGCCACCCTGAATTGCTGCGCCAATGGCCACAACCTCGTCGGGGTTTACGCCCTTGTTGGGTTCCTTGCCGAATATCTGCTTAACCTTGTCCTGGATTGCGGGGATACGTGTGGAACCACCCACCAGGATAACCTCGTCGATGTCGGATGCGCTCATGCCTGCATCCTGCAGAGCCTTCTGGCAGGGACCTGCGACAGCGTCGATCAGGTTGGAAGCCAGCTGCTCGAACTTGGCGCGTGTCAGAGTCTTTACCAGGTGCTTCGGGCCGGAAGCAGTTGCTGTGATATAGGGGAGGTTGATCTCGGTCGATGTCGAGCTTGACAGTTCGATCTTTGCCTTCTCGGCAGCCTCCTTCAGACGCTGCATTGCCATAGGATCCTGACGGAGGTCAACGCCCTCGTCGTTCTTGAACTCATCGGCCAGCCAGTCGATGATCACGTGGTCGAAATCGTCACCACCGAGGTGTGTGTCACCGTTGGTGGACTTCACCTCAAACACGCCGTCGCCAAGCTCCAGGATGGAGATATCGAATGTACCGCCACCGAGGTCGAACACGGCTATCTTCTGCTCCGTGGTGGCCTTGTCCAGACCGTAAGCCAAAGCGGCTGCGGTAGGCTCGTTGATGATACGCTTAACCTTCAGGCCGGCGATCTCACCGGCATCCTTGGTGGCCTGACGCTGTGAATCGTCGAAGTATGCGGGCACCGTGATGATAGCCTCTGTGACGGGCTGTCCAAGATAATCCTCGGCGGTCTTCTTCATCTTCTGAAGAATCATGGCCGAAATCTCCTGCGGAGTGTAATCGCGGCCGTCGATGTCAACCTTAGGCATATCGTTCTGGCATACCACCTTGTAGGGTACACGCTTGATCTCGTCCGTAACCTGGTCGCATTTTTCGCCCATGAAGCGTTTGATGGAGTATATGGTACGCGTCGGGTTGGTGATGGCCTGACGCTTAGCGGGATCGCCTACCTTGCGTTCGCCGCCGTCAACAAATGCCACTACCGACGGCGTGGTGTTGCGTCCTTCATTGTTGGGTATGACAACAGGATCCTTGCCCTCGAGCACTGCCACGCATGAATTCGTGGTTCCTAAGTCTATACCAATAATCTTTCCCATGATTTCTATATTTTTATTTGATTAATTTTCTATCGTTTTATCCGGGTCTCTTTCCCGTTCGCTACTATATTAACAAATAAGATGCTAAAACGATTGAAATTGACATAAAATTTTAAAAATCCGTGTAATAAGCTGAATGACAAATTGAAAGAGTTAAAGACGCTTGAGCGTGGGAATGTGACAAAAGTGGCAAAAAAGTCAAAAAAACATCAAAATGCAGGCGAAATAGCGAATATCTGCCTAAAAATTCTTAACTTTGCATTCTGAATATATACGAAATCGCGCAGCGGTGACGCAACAGCGGTTAGAAAGACACTTCAAACAGAATGAAACCATTACAGCAGAAGTTATCGGTATATGACGCGCCCCAGAAGGCTAAGGCCGCGGGCGTATACCCTTATTTCCGGGCCATATCGAGCGAGCAGGACACCGAAGTAATAATGAATGGCAAGAAGGTGTTGATGTTCGGATCGAACAGCTATATGGGCCTGACCAACCATCCGAAAGTGATAGAGGCCGCGATAGAGGCCACTAAAAAGTATGGTACGGGAATGGCCGGCTCGCCTTTTCTGAACGGGACACTGACCATACACAAGGATCTGGAGGCTCGTCTGGCCGATTATGTAGGCAAGGAAGACGCAATGATATACTCCACAGGTTTCGGTGTTAACCTTGGAGTGGTGTCCACGCTGACAGGCCGCGAGGATTACATAATACTCGACGAGCAGGACCATGCGTCGATAATCGAAGGGCGCCGTCTGTCGTTCTCCAATTATCTGAAGTATAAGCACAACGATATGGAGAGCCTGGAGAACCAACTGAAACGATGCGAGCCGGACAAGGTGAAGCTGATCGTGACGGACGGAGTGTTCTCCATGGAAGGCGATGTGGCAAATCTTCCCGAGATTGTCAGACTGGCCAAGAAGTACAATGCATCGGTAATGGTGGACGAGGCCCATGGTTTCGGAGTGTTCGGCGAGGGGGGCCGCGGCACCTGCAATCATTTCGGCGTGACAGACGACGTGGACCTGATCATGGGCACGTTCAGTAAGTCGCTTGCGTCATTAGGCGGTTTCATTGCCACCGACAAGGTCATAACCAACTTCCTGCGTCATCATTCCCGTTCATATATATTCACGGCATCCATCACGCCGGCCTCCACGGCAGCCGTGAACGCGGCCCTGGACATCATCATTGCCGAACCGGAGCGTCAGGAACATCTGTGGAAGATAACCAACTATGCACTTGAGCAGTTCCGCGCCATGGGATGCGAGATAGGCCATACATCCACGCCTATCATTCCGCTGTTTATCCGCGACGACTACAAGACATTCCACGTAACCAGCGACCTGCTGAAGGAGGGAGTGTTTGTCAATCCGGTCGTTACGCCGGCTGTGGCTCCCCAGGACACGCTGATACGCTATTCGCTGATGGCCACGCACACCGAGGAACAGGTGCAGCGTTCGCTTGAAGCCATCGAGAAGGTGTTCAAGAAATACGACCTGTTGAAAAAATAAGAATCCATGGATTTCAGAATCGATGGAGTTGCGCCCGACAGCGCGGCACGTGCCGGCATGATCACCACTGCGCATGGTGAGGTGCCGACACCTATCTTTATGCCCGTAGGTACCGTGGGCAGCGTCAAAGGCGTGCACATGCACGAACTGAAGAACGACATCGACGCCAAGATAATCCTCGGAAATACATATCATCTGTACCTGCGTCCGGGGCTGGACATACTCCGTCAGGCCGGAGGGCTGCACAAGTTCAACAGCTGGGACCGTCCCATTCTGACCGACTCGGGAGGCTTTCAGGTGTTCTCCCTCACCGATATCCGCAAGCTGAAGGAGGAGGGAGTATGGTTCCGCAGCCATATAGACGGCAGCAAGCATCTGTTTACACCCGAAAATGTGGTGGACACGGAGCGTGTGATAGGCGCCGACATCATGATGGCTCTTGATGAATGCTGTCCCGGCGACGCTGATCGCGATTATGCCGAGAAGTCGTTGCGGCTCACCCAACGGTGGCTGGAACGCGGCTGGAAGCGTTACAAGGAGACCGAGGGCCTGTATGGCTACGACCAGGCATATTTTCCGATAGTGCAGGGATGCACATACAAGGATCTGCGTCAGGACGCCGCCAAACATATAGCCGACCTCGGCGCCGACGGCAACGCCATAGGCGGTCTGGCGGTAGGTGAGCCTACCGAGGTAATGTACGATATGATAGAGGTGGTGAACGACATCCTGCCTCAGGATAAGCCACGCTATCTGATGGGCGTCGGCACTCCTGCCAACATACTTGAAGCCATTGACCGAGGCGTGGATATGATGGACTGCGTGATGCCTACGCGCAACGGCCGCAACGGCATGATATTCACACGCAACGGAATAATAAACCTGAAGAACAAGAAGTGGGAGAATGATTTCGGCCCCCTCGATCCGGGCGGCGCGTCAGTAGTGGACGAGGAGTACTCGCGCGCATATCTGCGGCATCTGTTCACGGCTCACGAGCTGTTGGGAATGCAGATTGCGTCGATACACAATCTGTCGTTCTATCTGTGGCTTGTGCGCGAAGCCCGCAAGCATATCCTTGACGGCGATTTCAAGAGCTGGAAAGAGGAGATGGTCGTTAACGTGACAAGACGGTTATGAAGTGGGAGGAAGGTCTGAAACGCAAGCGTCGTTACCGTAAGCTGATGAAGCTGCGGAAAGGACGTGTGCGTAAGTACAAGACCGTTCCCGGCCCACGTGGTCTTATGGCCGGTTACAAGGGTCTGCCCGGCCTTAAGATACTTGACATATACATATTAAAGAAATTTTTAGGAACGTATTTCTTTGCCACTATACTGATACTTGCGGTAATAGCGATGTTCGCGATCACCGAGAAGCTTGACGCGTTTCTGAGGGCACCGCTGAAGGAAACGATTTTCGATTATTTCATGTCGTTCCTGCCTTATTTCGCATTGCAGCTGGCACCTCTTATCACTTTCATTTCCGTGATATTCTTTACGACCAAACTGGCCGACCATTCGGAAATAATAGCGATGCTGTCCAGCGGCATCAGCTTCAACCGCCTGATGCGTCCCTATATGTACGGCGCGGCCGTCATTGCCGCACTGACGTTTGTTCTAAGCAACTATCTGATACCTCCCACAAACATACGGCAGATTAACTATTACAACAAGTATGTGAAAAACAAAGAGGTAAAGACCGGTACGGACATTCAGCTGATGGCAAAGCCGGGCGTGGTGATGTACATAGGACGATACGAAAGCACGAATAAGACGGCCTATCGATTCAGTCTCGACAAATTCCAGGACAAGGAACTTGTGTCGCGAATGACATCGCAGCGTGCAACATACGACACGACGAGGCAGTACCACTGGACTCTGTACAACTATATGATACGCGATTTCGACGGCATGACCGAGAAAGTGACGCGAGGCGCGCAGAAAGACACGCTTATACCGGTGGAACCGAGAGATTTCCTGATACAGGCCAATGATCAGGAAACGCTCACAACGCCTCAGCTCACGGAATTTATCGAGAAACAGAAGAAGCGCGGAGTAGCCAATATCGAAAGCTTCGAGATAGAGAAGGAACGGCGCTATGCTTCGACGGCAGCGGCTTTTATCCTGACTCTGATCGGACTGTCGCTGTCGGCCAAGAAGGTCAAGGGTGGAATGGGTATAAACATCGGAGTGGGACTGGCCCTGAGTTTCAGTTATATTCTGTTCTCTTCGCTGACCAGCCAGTTTGCGATTTCGGGGATGACCACACCGTTCATCGCGATGGAAATACCCAATGTCGTGTATCTGCTCATAGGACTTGGCCTGTATTATCGTGCAAGCAAGTTCTGATGATACACTAAGCGTCGTGCGACTCCGTTCTTTATAAAAGAAAAGAGAAAATACCTAAGGCTCGGAGCTATGAAAATTGATACCGGAATATCGGGCATCCTAATTGCAGTATATATGGCGGCTGCGGTAATCACTTCTGCAGACAGTGCAACCGTACGGTTTCAAGGTCAGAGCAGGAAGGTGATAGAAGTAGAAGCTCCGAAGAATACAGGACTTGACCGCATATTCGTGGCATACGATACATCAGAGCTGACGGAAATGCGCATCGAAGGAGCGTCAGCCGATCTGGAAGTAAGCCGTTACAGTACTCTCGGAGGGGGATATGCCGAGCCGGTTCAGTTTCACTGGGACGGCAATACAGCCATAATCGACAGACCGCAGGGAGAGATGGGGTACATCCTGACCGAAAATGGCCGCAACACATGTATATGGCTTGTAAATTACGCGATTCAACCTTTTTCAGTATCGTCCGTAGGGCTTGGCGACACGCAGGATTGCACATATACCAATCTTAATGTAGAAGGCACTGGTCCGGCCATCCATTATTTCACAATCGACGGACGACGTGCCACACTCAGCCGGGACATAGAGGTCAGTTACGATACCTGGACATGGGATGACACAGCAACGGATTATGAAACAGAGCATACGGTAAAGAATCTGGAATATCTGACGAATCCCGTTACGCTTACCACACCGCTATATTGTTCCACTACAGTTACGGTTAGTGGCGACCGTTTCCTGGCAGAGTGGGGAATGGAACAGAAGGCCACGTCTATGACTTTGTCTCCGAACGGGATTGACGCTCATACCAATGCGGTTCAGACCAATCTCCCTGAGGAAACGGAAGACAGCGACCCGTCAAACATTGTGAACGGAAGCTCAGGGGAAGGAGGACTCGGCGGCTCCGCTCCGGCTGTAATAGTATTTACGGCATACGTTACCGAAGCCGTCATTCATGACGAGTGGCAGATGTCGGCTGATCCTGAGTTCCAGAACATCGATTATCGGTGGAACGAACGCGAAGTGGAGTATACTTTCGAGGACGAAGGGACTTATTACGTGCGTTACATAGGCAGTAATGCCGACGGTACGTGCGAAGTCTACGGCGAGACATACACCATATCGATAGGAGCATCGGAACTGCGCATACCCAATGCCTTTACTCCCAACGGCGACGGGGTGAACGACGTGTGGAAGGTGGCATACAGGTCGTTGCTTGATTTCAAATGTACCATATTCGACCGATACGGAAACAAGATATACCATTTCAGCGATCCGAACCAGGGGTGGGACGGTAAATACAAAGGAAAGACTGTAGGCCCCGGTGTATATTACTATGTAATAGAAGCAAAGGGATCGGACGGTAAAAAATATAAAAAAGGAGGAGACATCAACGTTGTCGGGTATAAGAACCGCAACGCCCAGACCACTCCGGCAAATTGAAATATAGATGAAGAAACTGAGCATACTGACCGTGATGTTAATAATAGTGACGATGACTGCGACCGCATTGTCGTCCACGCTTAGCAAGGTGACCGTAATGGGGCAACCCTATTACAAATATCAGGTAAAGAAAGGCGACACCATGTATGGCGTCGCCCGTCAGTTCGGATGGGACGAGAAGCTGATTCAGCAGTCGAATCCCGGTGAACTTACAACTCTGAAGAAAGGCTCAGTGCTTTTTTATCCCTGCGACACGGATGGTAAGACACAAAAAAGTACTGCCGACCATGTAACGGAAACCGGTAATAACGGAGTGACACACCGTATCGAAAGGGGAGAGACCCTAAGTTCCATTGCCCGCGTATACGGCATGACCACAGGAGAACTTATAAGACTCAACCCCGGTGCCGGAGATTATATCAAGGCCGGCGACATTCTGATTATCAGCAACCCGCAGCAAAATGCGACAGATAAGAATAACGGGGTCGAATATCACCGTATTCAGACCGGGGAGACTCTATATGGCATAGGTAAAAAGTATAATGTATCGGTCGAGGCATTGCTTAAGAGCAACCCGGGCGTTTCGGAACATAATTTCCGAGCCGGAGAGACAATACGTATTCCCGCATCAGGCACCGGGATAGTAATGACGACAGAGATGGTGCGCGAAGATGTGTTGAAAGGATTCAGGACTCATAAGGTAAAAAAGGATGAGACCTGGAACTCCATAGCCCGCAGATACGGAATTCCTGCGGAAGCATTGATGGAAGCCAACTCCGGTGTCGAATTGAAAAAGAACGTATATATCGGAGTGCCGATAATAGCAAGCGAGGAAGTTTCCAGGCAAATCGTGGAAGAAGACAAGCGTGACGTCCAGGAAATATATGCCGATATCAACGGTATAAACGACAGCACTGACTATAACGAGATCCGCTTCGCCGTCGTATCCGACAATCCCTCTTCACGCCGTGACAGGGAGATAATGAGGGGTGTGCTGATGGCAGTGGACAAGCTGAAGAACAACGGTTCGAAAATTACGCTGAAGATGCTGGAGGGCAGTAATTCCGACAGTGCCATGGGAGAACTTGATACCTTCAGACCCACAGTGGTGATGAGCACGGCGGAAACTGATTTCCCCGAGTGGCTTGCCGGCTATGCCAATGACCGTCGCGTTCCCGTTATCAACACACTGGACGTGAAGAACGTGGATTTCCAGTCGAATCCGTATATGGTGCAGCTTATCACCACCCCCGATTACTTCAATGAAGAGGTGGCGAACTGGATATTCCAGAAGTATGGATCGTATTCCCTCGTATTCACGGGGGAAAAAGACCCCAACGACGCTCTTGCGGAATCACTGCAGGCCATCTGGGATCCGTCGCGGGTACGTTCGCGTTCGGTAGAGGATCTGCGGTCTCTCCCGCTCAACGCAAAAGGCAAGTATCTGCTTTACAGTTATCCCACCAGGAAAGCTGATGTAATAGAGTTCCTCGATGCGGTGAACGATGCAAAGACAAAGACTCCGGAATCCGAAGTGACCGTAATAGGCCGTCCCAACTGGATTGTGTTCGACGAGGTATTGGCAGAGAAATTTCATAATGCCGACGTAGAGATACCCGCACGGTTCTATATGACCAAAGCACAGCGTAACAATTCGGATTTCAGTATGCGATACCGTCAGCTCTACAACTCGGCTGTTCCGAATACATTCCCAGTATATTCCGGTATAGGATACGATACCGCACTCTATTTCCTTGAAGGACTTGCGGCAGGTAACGGCGACATAAACGCCATGGGGCAGCCCTCGGGAACCGTACAAAGCGAATTCTATCTGGAACGTCCCAGCAACTGGAGCGGTTTGTTAAATCGATCCGTATATATGGTACGATTTACACCTTATGACTCGATTGAAAAAACAGTGGTGAAATGAAAAGAGTGTCATCGATGCTGGCGGCAGCGATATTATGCGTATTGCCGAGCGTTGCCCAGACTCATTACGAAGCGCAGATGTCGCTTGGCGTGCATGGCGGCGTAAACCTTTCGCAGGTGATGTTCTCTCCAAGCATACGACAGAAATTCCTGCCCGGCGCCAATGCGGGAATCAATTTCAGATATACTGAGGAAAAGCATTTCGGCTTCATAGTCGAAGCAAACTTCGAACAGCGCGGATGGGCAGAGAATTTCGACGGAGAGCCGTTTTCGTATTCACGCACCATCAATTATGTGCAGATTCCCTTCATGTCGCATATATATTTCGGGCGCCGACATAAGTTCTTCATTAATCTCGGTCCGTCGGTAAGTTTCAAGATCGGAGATTCAGTGAAATCAAATTTCGATTACGCGAATGTCGGATCAATTCCCGATTTCCCTGTGCATACATCGCAGCAGTACGGCTATCCCACTAAAGGAACCGTGGATTTCGGCATTTCGGGAGGTCTTGGTGGCGAGATAGGTCTTACACGCAGACATTCAATTTATCTCGAGGCCAGGTATTACTTCGGAATCGCAAACGTATTGCCGGCAGGCCGCACCGATCATTTCAAATCATCCAATCCGATGGCTCTGTCCATTACATTGGGGTATTGGTTCAGGATAAAATGACCGATATTAACAAACCGGCGATATAACATATCGACAAAAAAAGCGTTAAATAGACAGCCGTTATCCTGACCATAAACAAGGAACGCGATTAGGGAGACGGCAGACCAATCAATACTGGAGCGTTGAAAACATTGATACATAGCAAACAATCCGAAACTGTCACCATAAGCACCCCGGAGAAACTGAAGACTCCGGAGCGACCGAAAGAACCGGCCTTAAGCACGCATAGGTCATGGGTGTCGCGTAGCGTCAAACGGGGGTGTGATATGGTATTGTCGGCATTGGCATTGGTAGTATTCTCTCCGATTTGCGCCATCTGCGCATTGGCCGTCAAGTTACAGGACGGTGGTCCCGTAATATTCAAACAGGAACGTATAGGTCGTTACGGCAAACCATTCAATATTTATAAGTTCCGTACCATGCGGATGGACGCCGAGGCTTTAGGCCCTCAGCTGAGTTGCTCGCACGGAGAAATCGACGCGCGTCTGACAAAAGTAGGACGTTTCATCCGGGCACACCATCTCGATGAAATACCACAGCTGTACAACGTGCTGAAAGGAGATATGGCATTAATCGGCTATAGACCCGAGAGGAAATTCTTCATCGATCAGATAATGCGTCACGACAACCGTTATGAGTTGCTGTATCAGATTCGTCCGGGAGCGACGTCGTATGCAACATTATACAACGGATACACGGATACGATGGAGAAGATGCTTAAGCGTCTGGAGTACGACCTGTATTATCTGGAGCACGGATCTTTCTGGTTCGATGCCAGAATATTGTTCAACACATTCTGTGCCATTGTTTTCGGCAAAAAATTCTGACCTATGTCCGACACAGTAAAGGAATTTCGCGATGCAATCACAGTATGCCGCGATATTTTCAGTAAGAAATTACAGGATTACGGAACCTCATGGCGTGTGATGCGCCCCATGAGCCTGACGGATCAGATATACATCAAGGCACGGCGCATACGCTCGCTTGAGGAGAAAGGCGAGAGCAACGCCGCTGTGAACGAAGGTATTGTTCCGGAGTTCATCGGAATCGTGAATTACTGCGCCATCGCGCTGATACAGATGGAACTCGGATGCGGAGATCCCATACCAGCCGAAGAAGCGCTGAGACTCTATGACAGGGAAATAGAACGCGCCACGTCGCTGATGACGAACAAGAATCACGATTACGACGAGGCATGGCGTAATATGAGGGTCAGCAGTTTCACCGATATTATCCTCCAGAAACTGATGCGGACCAAGGAGATAGAGGGCCATGACGGCCGTACCATCATCAGCGAGGGTATCGACGCCAACTATATGGATATAATCAATTATGCAATCTTCGCCCTCATCAAGCTTAAACAATAATACACACAGGCATACGCTGATTGCTCTGGTGACATGGTTGTGCAGGATTGTCACCGGATGCGTGTTCGTATTCTCGGGTTTCGTCAAGGGAATAGACCCCTGGGGTACTGTCTACAAGATGGACGAATATCTTGTGGCTATGGGGATGCCTCTGTACGACAGTCTTATACTGGCAGGAGTGTTCGGACTCTGCGCGCTTGAGTTTCTGATTGGCATATATCTGATATTCGGATGCTATCGCAAGTCGGCGCCAATGTTCGCATTGCTGTTCATGTGCGTGATGCTGCCGTTGACGCTGTGGATAGCGATAGCCGATCCTGTGGCGGATTGCGGATGCTTCGGCGATGCACTGGTAATATCCAATTGGGCCACTTTCTGGAAGAACGTGGCGATTACTTGCCTCATTATATGGCTTATTAAGTTCAACCGTCGGGTCCCGTGTATCATAACGCCGGCTTTCCAGTGGATGGCTTTCGTGGCCACGGTGCTATACATGATCTGTATCTGCTGGTACGGATATAATATACAGCCCATGCTTGATTTCCGGCCTTTTGCAGTCGGTACCGATCTGGGCGCCGAGGTAGAACAGAATGAAGAAAGCGAGGATACGACATTTCTGTTCACGTACACCAAGGACGGCGACACAAAGGATTTCACAGCCGAGGAAGTGCCTGCCGATGACTCAGGCTGGACTTTCGTAAGCCGCAAGGAGATATTTCCCGACGGCGATAAAAACAAGGAGACAGGCCACGATTTCAGTGTGATGGACCGGAATGGCAATGAAGAAGTCACATCCGAGGCCATAGATAGCGAAGGTAAGGAATTGCTGTTGCTGATTCCGTCGTTGGACCGGATATCCGCATCCACCACCTATAAGATCAACATGCTTCACGACTGGGCTACGGCAAAGGATATCCGTTTTGTAGCTATTGTTGCGGCCCATACCGGCGACATAGCCGAGTGGGAGGATATGAGCATGCCGGGTTACGACATATATACCGCCGACGATACAGCCATCAAGGAACTGGCCCGCGGCAATCCGGCTGTCGTGTATCTGAAGGATGGAGTCATCAAGTGGAAAACGAGTCTATATTCCATCAACGAAGACGAGTTTACGGCTGCTGAGGCCGGAAATAACGTCAACGCAGAGGTTGACTTACTTCCGTATGACGGCAAGCGTACTTTGATAAACTGGTCGCTGATATATGTGGCAGTGATGGCCATGCTGGTATGTATATCGTTCGTGCCGCGTCTCGCACGTCTGTTCCGTCCATTGGAATATAAAGGCGAGAGACACAAAAAGGAACATGCCGGAAAGAATCCTTCCGACATGTCCGATAAATCCTGATGACGCCGTATCGGGCGTCACTACGTCAATCAATAATACTTTTTCAGTTCCTCCTCCAGAGTTGCGGCGGGAGTTACGCCCGACGTGCGCCATTTCAGCTCGCCGTTCTTGAATATCATGAGCGTCGGCACCGAGCGCACCTGATATACGCGGGACAGTTCCTCGTTCTTATCGATATCAATCTTTATGACTCGGGCATTGTCGCCTACATTCTTCGCAACATCCTCAAGCACCGGATGCATCATCTTGCAGGGACCGCACCATGTGGCATAGAAATCCACCAGCACCGGTTTGTCGGATGCGATAATCTCATTAAATTTTTCCATAATTATTTCTGTCTTTGACTTCCTGTAGAAATCCATTATCTCTACCATATATAACAACATTAACACACATAAGTTGTAAAAACGGTGATTCATACGGTTTGTGAATCATTTTTTACGAATTGTTACCGGTATTTACGAATAGTTACACCTCAGTTTGCTCCTTTTTGATTAACTTTGGCCCACAATAACTTATACATCATGAGCATCAGAAGCATCTTTTTCGAGACCTCCAATTCGCCGCGTGCCTGCCTGAAATGGATTATAGTCATAGTGGCCGCATTAGTATTCGTGTTGTTATCATCAACATCGTACAATCTCAAGACTGACGGCCCGACAATCCAGTTGACGCGGCAGGCAGTAATGATCCAGCGGTTCGACAAGGATACCATAAAACAGGTGTTGCCTGCCGGCGACAGTATACGTGTGCTGGCCATCGACCGTTCGTCGTTCGGTCAGAAATGGCTTGTGCAGTCTTCGAAAGGGGAGCGCGGATGGATTGACGCCGCGCAGTTGCCTCAAATCCGCCAGGTTGTGACCAAGGGCAAATTCGAAGGAGATACCGTAACAATCTGCGGTACCGGTAGCGGAGCCACATCAAAATATGTATTCAGGAACAGTGCCGGCGAGGAGGATGATCGTTCCACAAAGGATTTCATACCTGTATTTAAAGATTGGGACGATTACGCCTACAATAGCGACGGCGTCGTAGGAGTATGCTCCATGAAGAAATTCAAGTCAAAGACCGAAGGGAAGAATATGGTGGAAGTGGACAAGGCTTTAGGTTCGCCGATACAGGTGCACAGCACACCGCAGGGCCTCGAAGCAAGCTATTCGTGGAAGGTGTTCGACCCCACCACGGGAACGATGCAGCTACCCACGGTTACATTTTCAAGCGATTCCATAGCAACCGGCGTGACTTATAGTGAATGGACATCGCGTGCATCTTCTTGGCTAAAACGCGTGCCTATGGCTTCAACCATCATCGACTGGCCGTTGACTTCGGTGATGGTGCGAGATTCACGTTACAACGCCATGAGCGATCCCACGATGTCAGGTTGGAAACGTGCGGGAGCTTTGCTTATGATTCCGATTATTCTGCTGGCCGGGTTCATTATGATGTTCATGGCACAGACGCTTCCGGTACTGCTGATGGGCTGGCTGGTGAAGTTCGCGCCCGTGTTCGCATTCCTGTCAGACAGATGGCTGAAATTGCTGATGGCTGTTGTGGCAGGTATATGCGCATATAGCTGGTGTGTGATGATGATGGCATGGGGGATGTTCCCCTTCTGGTGCGTGCTGATATGGTACATGACGTGGTATTGCTTCCTGCTTGCCTCAAGTCCGTTGTGCAGGCCTGCAAAGCTGCGTTGTCCCAAGTGTCACAGACTGTATACTATCGACTTCGATCACAGGGTCTTCGAATATGATGAGATTAAGAAAGGTAAGGATATAGTGTTCAACAGGCTGCTGGGCACGCGCACCGAGAAATGGAAGGCATGGACGGAGGTTACAACTATCACTACTTATCGCGATGGCCACAAGACGGAAAAGACGACAAAGAAGGACGAACACACGATGGCCCGCGATCACAACGAGTATGAGTTTATTGATTATGAGGTGACCTACCGGCTGGACCATTATCGCAATTACTTCAAATGCAGTAAATGCGATTATGTAGAGGAAAGCACTGATGTAGAATTCACGGAGCTGGACCGCAAGGTGGTGGGCACCCATACGGAAGAAGGGGCCGGGAATGAGTACCGGTTGGACTGATAGATGTCGCTAAAGCTCCGTACTGAAACAAAAAAGGCGACAAGTACACATGAATACTGAAACAAAAGAGGCGATGTGCACGTGAATCGGTGCATATCGCCTTTTTTGTAGATGTATTGTCAGGATGATTAGCGGCGGTCGCGCTTGTCAGCCTTCTTGGCATTTTTATCAGCCTTGGCTATCTTACTGCCTTCAATGTTGAATCTCTTTCCGAACTTTTCATCCTTTCTGATCTTGTGGTGCTTGAAGTTGCCGCGTGCGGCGTGCTTCGGGCCTTTGTTGAGGTAGTTCTGCTCCAGGAACCGGGTGTACTGCTCGGGAGTCAGGATCTTCTTGATGTCGGCAAGCTGCTGACGCTTCAGGTCCTGTGCCTGGTTGCGCAGGTCCTTCTTCAGCGAGTCGTTGCGCTGTTTGTTCTGCCTGGCATCCCCACGCAGTGCCTGACGTTTCTCGCCATAATTCTTGCAGAGAGCCTGAAGCTGCTGCTTCTGGGTGTCAGTGAGGTTCAGTCCGTTGAAGCAACTGAAGCCGTTGCACTGTGCGGGTCGTCCTTTATACTGACGGTTGCAGGGAATCTGTGCGCAGTCAGTTTGCGGACAGTTGGTCTGCTGACAGTTTACCTGTGCGGAGTTCTGAGGTGCGCAGTTTGCGGATGCGCCGCAAGGAGTGGCGGTCTGTGCGTATGCTGTTGCGATGCCGAATCCCAGCATACATGCAATTCCAATCATTGATTTCTTCATATTTTCCATTTTTTTTCGTTTCGTAATTATAGACCGCGGTTTATGCCCAAAGGTTTAGACGGCATTTAGCAAAATTTTGTTAAGGACGTTTTAAGAAGTTTTAAATTCAAAACATGCTCATTATATGGAAGTAGTGCTTCTTGTGATAGGAAAGACCAATATAAAGTTTGTGGAAGAAGGTATCAAGGAATATGAGGGACGGTTGCGACGTTACATGACGTTTCGGACGGAATGGCTGCGCGACGTCAAGGGAGCGGGACAATTGGCCGAGGCGCGTCAGAAGGAATTGGAGGGCGAGGTCATACTTGCCAAGCTGCAGCCGTCGGACATGGTCATATTATTGGATGAGCGCGGCAAGGAATTTACCTCGCGCGAGTTTGCGGTGTGGATGGAGAAGCAGATGGCTTCAGGCCGCAAGCGCATAGTGTTTGTGATTGGCGGCCCATACGGATTCAGTCAGGCTGTATATGACAGGGCGTCAAGTCTGGTATCTATGTCAAAGATGACCTTCAACCACGAGATGATACGCCTGTTCTTTGTGGAACAGATGTACCGCGCCATGACCATACTGCGGGGAGAACCCTACCACCATGATTAGTGACGAGTGATAAGTGACGAGTTTCAGAGGGAATTTGGGTTAAACCTGAAGTTTGTTTGTTATTCTAATATGTAATGTGAATAACATGTTATTATGATGAGAAGAATCCTGTTTGTATTAATATCTATAATAATAAGTGTGCAATGTCTGGCTGTGACTTTCCACAACGAGACGCTGCATTATGTAATCAGCTATAAGTGGGGACTGATACATAAGGATGCGGGCGATGCGACGTTGTCGCTGCGTCAGCGCGGGCAACACTATGACCTGATGCTTGCGGGCAAGACGCGTCCCTGGGCCGACAAGATTTATATGACGCGCGACACACTGTTAGGCACCATCAATAAGGTGGATCTTTCGCCCGTGTCATATACCAAAATCACGCATGAGAAGGACCATCACGACCGCACGGAGATATCGTATACCAGGTTTCGAGGAGTCACCAAGGGTGAAACCGTCAAGTATAAGACCCGTAACGGCAAGACGACCGTTAAACGGCATAAGATAACCGGCACAGGTCCTGTGTTCGACATGCTTTCGATATTCTATTATCTGCGGACTCTGGATTATGACCGGCTGACCGAAAAACATTATGTATATAAGGCCACGGTCTTTTCCGGCTCACGCTCAGAGACGGTGACAATCCGTTGCGAAGGACGCAAAAAAATAAAGCTCCGCAACAAGCAGACGCGCGAAGCCTATCACATCAAGTTTAGGTTTACCACCGGAGGGGGTACCAAATCAAGTGACGATATCGATACCTGGATCTCGACAGACAGCCAGCACATTCCGTTATACTTAGTCGGCAAGCTTCCTGTGGGAGAGGTAAGAGCCTACTACGTTAATTAGGGGATAGACAATAGATAAAGATAGCGGAATATAAAACGCGGATTTAGCGAATCCGCGTTTTATGTTCCATTCTTAGTTATCGGTTATCGTTATCCTGTGTACTTACTCGTAGCGCATGGAAACGATGTCCCAGTCCACGATGTTCCACAGCTGCTTCAGGTAATCGGCACGGCGGTTCTGATAGTCCAGGTAGTATGCGTGCTCCCATACGTCGAACGTCATGATTGGACGCAGGCCATCGGTCATGGGGTTGCCGGCGTTCGGACCTTGTGTGATGTGGAGGTCGCCGTTTTTGTCGGCGGACAGCCAGACCCATCCGGAACCGAACAGGGTGGCGCCCTTCTCCTCGAACTGACGCTTGAACTCGTCGAACGAACCGAAGGTGGCGTCTATCTTCTCGCGCAGTTTGCCCGTGGGTTCCTTCAGACCTTCGGGCGAGAACTGGAAGAAATAGAATATGTGGTTCCAGGCCTGCGAGGCATTGTTGAAGATCTTGCCCTCGCTCTTCACGATTATGTCTTCAAGAGACATGTTCTCGAATTCCGTGCCTTCTATCAGAGAGTTGAGAGTGTTGATATAGTTGCTCTCATGTTTGCCGTAGTGATAATCGATCGTATTACGAGATATGTACGGCTGCAGGGCGTCTACCGCGTATGGTAGACGTGGTTGACTGAATTTCATAATATCCTCTTAAATTTAATCGAAAAAAACATATTACCGTAGGCCCCAAAAACAAGGCGCCTCACTGTGAGAACAAGTGAGGCGCCATATAGGTTCAATATTGCCCGGAATCAATCAAAAACGGAATCCCAGTCCTTCCATACAGGCTGGTAGCCGCCGGCGGCGATAGCCTCGATTACTTCGGCCGGAGTGCGCTCGTCCGACACCTCGAACTGCTCCAGAGCCTCGGGCGTGCTGCAATATCCTCCGGGTTCCGTCTTGCTTCCCGCACTGAGCGAAGTCACACCTAACGGGAAGATATGATTACGGTACTCCGGTGCCTCGCGCGTGGAGAATGAGATGTCCACATCATGGTCAAAGATTCGGAACGCACAGGTCAGCTTCACCAATTCGCGGTCGGAGATGATGCTCTTGGGCTGATAACCGCTCTCCGACGGACGCATACGCGGAAAATTGACCGAATAGCGCGAACGCCAGTACTTCTTCTGAAGGTAGCGCAGATGCCGCGCCATCATCACCACGTCGGGCTGCCAGTCCTCAAGACCGAGCAATACGCCGAGACCTATCTTGTGCACTCCTGCGTCGCCCATTCGGTCATATCCGTTCAGACGCCATTCGTAGTGGCTTTTCATGCCCCACGGATGATACTTCCTGTACGATTCCCTATGGTATGTCTCCTGAAAGCAGACCACGCCGTTCAGGCCGGAGTGTGTCAGGCGCTCGTATTGCGACGAACGAAGCGGCATCACCTCGATGGTCATGTTGTGGAAATAGGGACGGCACACCTGCAATACGTTCTCCAGATAATCGACACCGCACTTCGAAGGCCATTCGCCGGTGACAATCAGTATGTTCTCGAACGGACCGAGCTTCTTGATTGCCTTGCATTCCGCCTCCACCTGCTCCATAGTCAGGATGGTGCGCGGCATCTTGTTATCGAAGTTGAAACCGCAATACACGCACTTGTTGGTACACGCATTGGTGACGTACATCGGGATATACAGCGACACCACGTTGCCGAACCGCTCACGGGTGAAATGACGGCTCAGCTGCGCCATTTCCTCCAGGTGCGCGTCCTGTATCTTATACACATCTCCGAGCCCACGAGACTGCAG
>ENA-OYYR01000351-OYYR01000351.1-human-gut-metagenome-genome-assembly--contig:-NODE-351-length-22948-cov-5.439086_pt1 | contig 22948 bp, 19 predicted proteins | sample MGYA00244066_ERZ653454 | MGnify/ENA primary metagenome ERZ653454 (study PRJEB26926, sample SAMN06165163) | human gut metagenome | biome: ENVO:00009003; feature: ENVO:2100002; material: ENVO:00002003...
AGTGGCAGAAGGACATACTGATAATAGGCCGTCTGGTGGGTATCAGCGTCGACGTGGAGCGGCGCACGTCCGACGGACGCATGGACATGGTGCTGGAAAGCCCGAAGAAGATTTACATCGTCGAGTTCAAGTATGGCGGCACTCCCGAGGAGGCGCTTGCTCAGATCGACGACAAGAAATACGCCCTCCAGTTCGAGAACTCACTGAACCCCAAGCCAGTGGTGAAAGTGGGTGTCAACATATCGCCCGACACCCGCACCATCGACGCCTGGGCCGTCGCAGTGGACAATGCGTGAGAAACTTGCCGGCCCGATGAGCGAAAAGGGATGGATTTTCGTTGTTAGTATATAGGGATATACTGTGCCGTGTCGGCCGGTGTGTCCGGGAATGTAGCAACCCAAAAGAAAATATTATGGAGAATTTCAGATATTGCTCGCCTACGGAGTTTATCTTCGGACGCGGCGTTCAGTCGGAAACAGGCGCGGCGCTGAAGCGCTATGGCGCGCAGAAGGTGATGATAGTCTATGGCAGCGACCGCATCAAGAAGGACGGTCTGTTTGACGAGGTGACCAAGTCGCTTGACGCCGAGGGGATAGCCTGGACGGAGTTCGGCGGCATCAGCCCGAATCCTACTGCCGAGAGCGTTTACGCCGGTATAGCCAAGGCTGTGGCCGAGGGTGTCGACTTCCTTCTTGCCATCGGTGGCGGAAGCCCCATCGACGCAGCCAAGGGGATAGCCCTCGGAGCAGTGACGACCGAGGATTTCTGGAATTTCTACAACGGCACTTCCAAGCCTGTGGCGGCTCTGCCTGTCGGCGTTGTGCTGACCATCCCCGCCGCCGGCAGCGAGGGGAGCGGCAACTCGGTTATAACGAACGAGAAGACGCATCAGAAGATATCGGTGCGTTATCCGTTCCTGCTCCGTCCCCGCTTCGCGGTGATGAATCCCGAGCTGACCTATTCGTTGCCGTGGTTTCAGACGGCCTGCGGCATCGTGGACATGATGGCGCACATATACGAGCGTTATTTCTCGCCCACGGAGGGCACACGGTTAGTGGACGCATATTCGGAGGCGATACTGCGTGACGTGATGGACCAGGCGGTGACGCTTCGCATGGACGGCGAGAACTACGATGCGCGCGCCGACGTGATGTGGGCCGGGACATTGGCGCACAACGGCCTCTGCGGCGTGGGCAAGACCGAGGACTGGGCCTCGCACCGCATGGAGCACGAAATATCGGCGTTCTATCATGTGGCGCACGGAGCCGGTCTGGCCGTGATAATCCCGGCATGGATGCAGTTCTGTGCCAAGCGTAACCCGGACAAGCTGTGGCGTTTCGCCATCAACGTGATGAGCGTCAATCCCGCCGGCAAGTCCACCGACGACATCATTGCCGAGGGCATCGACGAGCTGAAGCATTTCTATCACGACATGGGCCTTACCACCAACCTGCGCGAACTTGTCGGTGAGGAACCCGACATCGAGAAGATGGTGGCGTCGCTGCAGCGCAACGTAGGCGACACGCTTGGCGCTTACGTGCCGCTGTCGATGGTCGATTGCCGCGAAATTTACAGACTGGCCCTGGAGGGGTAAAACTCTGAGACCAATGGAAATAACGAATTTCATCAAGCTGTACGAAAAGAGCTTCCGTGAGAACTGGGAACTGCCCGCACTCAGCGATTACGTGACGGGCAAGACCATCACCTACAGCGAACTGGCTATGAATATAGCCAAGATTCACCTGTTTTTCAACAATATGGGAATCAAGCCGGGCGCGAAGGTGGCGATATGCGGCCGAGACTCGATGAACTGGGTGATGGTGTATCTGGCCACAGTGACTTACGGCGCGGTGATAGTGCCTATACTGGCTGAATTCAATCCTCACGACGTGACGCACATCGTGAACCATTCGGAGGCGGAGCTGCTGTTCGTGTCCAAATCGGTGTGGGAGCCGATGGAACCCGACATGCTGCTTAACCTGAAAGGCGTGCTGAGCATCGAGGACTTCAAGTGCCTGGAGGAGCGTCCGGGATTCGAGATGAACCGTACGCTGCGGCTGCTGACGCGCCGCTTCCGGTCGTTGTATCCCCACGGATACAGGCCCGAAAACGTGTGCTACATAGACCGCAACAATTCGGAGGTGGTGGAGATAAACTATACGTCGGGCACCACGGGCTTCTCGAAGGGCGTGATGCTTACAGGCGAGAACCTGGCGGGCAACGTATGTTTCGGCATCGACACTCAGCTGCATTTCCGCAGTAGCCGCGCCTTGGCGTTCCTGCCCATGGCCCATGCCTACGGCTGTGCCTTCGACATGCTGACGCCCATGGCCGTGGGATCGCATGTCACCATCCTGGGCAAGACCCCGTCGCCGCGTATTCTGATACAGGCCATGAACCGGGTGCGCCCCAACCTGGTGATATGCGTGCCGTTGATATTGGAGAAGATATACAAGAACCAGATTCTGCCCATGATCTCGAAGGGCGCGGTGCGCTGGACCCTTGCGGTGCCATTCCTGGATTCGTTCATTTTCGCCAAGATACGCCGCAAGTTGGTTGATGCTTTCGGCGGTAACTTCGAGCAGGTGATAGTGGGGGGTGCGCCGCTGAACCATGAGGTGGAGGAATTTCTGCACAAGATCAAGTTCCCGTTCACCGTGGGCTACGGCATGACCGAGTGCGGCCCGCTGATCAGCTACACGCACTGGAAAAAGTTCATCCCCGGATCGTCAGGACGACTGCTGCCCGACATGCAGGCCATGATACTGTCGGACGACCCGGAGAACACTCCGGGCGAGATATGCGTCAAAGGCCCGAACGTTATGAAGGGTTATTACAAGAATCCGCAGGCCACGGAACTTGTGCTGGACGACAAGGGATGGCTGAAGACCGGAGACATGGGCACAATGACGCCCGACGGCACGCTGTTCCTGCGAGGCCGCAGCAAGACCATGATTCTGTCCGCCTCCGGCCAGAACATATATCCGGAGGAGATCGAGGCCAAACTGAACAATATGCCGTTCGTGGCCGAGAGTCTTGTGGTGGAGCGCGACGGCAAGCTGGTGGCCTTGGTGTATCCCGATTTCGACGCACTTGACCGCCTTGAGGTGCCTGTGACCGACATGGACAATACCATGGAGAATATCCGAAAGGAACTGAACGGGCTGGTGGCTCCGTATGAAAGGATCTCGAAAATAATCCTGATGCCCAACGAGTTCCAGAAGACTCCGAAGCGTAGCATCAAGCGCTTTCTGTACACCCGATAGATTTCCGAGTCTTAGCCGGTTGGATCCGGACGTAAGAACCATCTTTGGTTTGTAAACGTTTCCATAACAAAAAGCAAAGGTTATGGAAAATACGGATTTGACTACCAGGAATTCGAGTGGCATGGAAGCACGCCGAGCCGAGTTGGGCATGGAGAAAGCGCGTCTGTCGGCGCAGACCGCCGGACTGAAGCTGTTGATGTGGCTGATAATCATAACGGTGTGCGGCATCATCGCCTGTGCCGTGCTGGCGGTGCTCAAGATTGCGGTGCAGTCAATAGTGGTGGTCGCAGCCATACTGCTGGCCATCGGCCTTGTGGCTGTTGTCGGCTACAACGCCGTCAAGGTCAAGATGAAGGAGCACCGCGTCGAGAAGGACGACGAATAGCTCCGTATTAAGAAACTAAAAGTCAGCGTCCGGAAACTGGCGCTGACTTTTATTGTAATGTTGAATTTGAAATGTTGAATTATTTGGCGGGGGCGTCCTTGATGAGGAAGTGGTCGCCCGATTCCTTGACGATGTTCTCGTAGTATTTCTTGTCGTAGCCGGGGAATTCGGGGTATACTGGCACGCCGTACTGCGACTTGATGAAGTTGCCCTGCGCATCGGTCTTCTTACGGTTGCCGTCCATGAACTTGACGAACAGATATGCGGCCAGGTCCCGATACTGATCTGTGGCCTCCTTGGCTGCCTTGGCACCGAGCGTATTGACTGTGTCGCGGTATTTGGGCATGTTGCCCGACTCCACTATTTTCTGCAACTTTGAGTCGCTGTTGTTAACATCCTTGAAGAATCCTTCCTCCAGCTTGTTCTGCACTTTGCGGATGTCTGGAATCATCATGTCGTAGCGGTTGTAGGCCTGGTTGGCTACCAGGTTGTTGACCCAGAAGTTGGAGTTGAGGTCGAATGTGTTGATGTCGCCCTGAGCGAGTTCGGCCGGCACCTTGGTCATGCCGCAATACAGGGGGATATATACCGAGGTGTTGGTGTCGTCGGTGCCGAACCAGAATACGCCGCCCACGGGGTCGGGGAGCCAGTCGCGGCTCTGCGATACGAAGCTCCAGCCGGTCTGCTGCGTGGCGATGGCGCGTTCCATCAGGTATTTCTTGCCGTCCACCTCATATTCCATGGGGCGCCAGCGGTAAGGCACGTGGTACGGACCCGCGCCTATGTCCTGCGTCATGTCGTAGGGAGTGCCCTGGAATTGGTCGCGCATGGCGTCCTGCATTCCCTCGGGGCTGACCTTGCGGTCGGGAATGATGTAGAGGGGCATCGGCTCGTTGCTGTCGGCGTTTACCCATGCGAAGTATTGGTCGGCGCCGTCGTTGAAGCGACGGAAATATGACCATACTCGAGCATCGCAGCCACGACGCGTGGCCGGATCATGCTCGGCGTAAGCGTCGGCGAACGAGAAGTCCTGGTCCTTGCCGGTGAAATAGCCGCGCTTGCGCGCGAACTTGATCATGTCCTTGGAATAACGCACGTTCTCCTTGTCCTTCAGGTCCACCTTGCGGATACGAGGCTCGTTGGCGTGGCCGGAGATGGCGTTGTCGGGAATGCGTACGGCAATCCACACGGCGCCTTTCTCGGCTCCCTTGCCTATCATCTCCATCACCCATACCTCGTTCTTGTCGGCGATGGTGAACGATTCGCCCTCGCTGGCATAGCCGTATTTCTCGACCAGGTCGGTCATCACGTCAATGGCCTCGCGGGCGTTCCTGGCGCGTTCCAGGGCTACGTATATCAGCGAGCCATAGTCCATTACGGACTGTCCCGTGGTGTCGGCCAGCTCCTCGCGGCCTCCCCATGTACTCTCGCCGATGGCCAACTGATGCTCGTTCATGTTGCCAACCACGTTGTAGGTCTCGGGTACCTGGGGAATCTCGCCAAGGGGCTTGCCGGTATCCCAGTCGGTTATCTTGCGCATGGCCCCCTTGGGGTGTCTGGCTGCCGGCGAATGGTGCAGGAAGCCGAACAGGTTGTGGGAGTCGGCGGAATATGACATCATCACCGAACCGTCGGTGGTGGCTCCCTTGCCGGCTATAAGGTTGGTACATGCCGACGAGTCGGCGGTGACTGCGGCGGCGAGGAGCGCCACGGCCGCGAGTGCTTTCGCTGTAAGGCTGTTCTTAATATTCATATTGTATCGTTGTTTCGTCTGAAAAATCGTTTTGTTCCGCTAAGTTAATAAGAAACGGCTATTAAAGCAAATAAAATAGTATATCGGTTTGAATATGAGTCTGTTTTGGTTAGGAAAAAGAGTTGGGATATGGACATAAAAAAATTGATTGTCATCACGACAACCAATCTTGCGTTAACCTTAAAAATCTAATACCATGAAAAACTCGATGCAAAGTTACAAAATATTTCAAAAACAATGTTATATAACATAATAAAATTTGCTGTATTTAATATAAATTAACAATATAAAGCTGTATATGATTTTATATTAACACAAGTTTGCAAAATGAGTATGAATGAGAGAAACCATTCCTATTACTGAAATGTTCCTGATATTGAAATATGGAGATTCATTCAACTAAACATTGACTTGACCTTGCGTTTGGCTTTTGAGTTGAGGTTGTTTTCCCACGCATATATTTTTGAGATCAACGACAACGGAGTGATGCAATAAAACATGGTCATGACCACGCCTAAGATGTCGAACGGGAAAAATTTAAGAGAGATGCCGGCGCATCTGGCCCTTAGGTTGTATCTGAAATTCCTGTGGTCGCGTTTGCGAGCCATTTCTTCGAGTACACGGTAATTCAACAGAGACTCCGGGAGGTTTTGGTAAACGGCTCCGCGTTTACGCAGGCGCATCCACATTTCGAGATCTTCGGCAGCATGATATGATTCGTTGTAGCGATTGGGACCGCATTTCATGACCCTGCGCATCATCACCGTGGGATGTGCCATTGGATTGCGGACCGCTCCGTATAGCGCAAGTCGGAATCCCTTGGCAGGATACCGTCTATAGGACGTTATCGTTCCTTTGCAGTCTATGATATTGAGACAACCGCCCAGAATATCCACTTCTGGATGATCCTCGAGATATTCAACCTGGGTGGCGATACGGTGAGGGAGCGATATGTCGTCGCCGTCCATGCGTGCCACGTATTTCCCTCGGGCCTCCTCAAGACCGACATTCAGTGCCGGCACGAACCCCATTTTCTTTTTTTTACGAATCACGCGAGCGCGCGTATCGGATGCCGTAGTGTTATCTATGGCCTTGATTGTGTCGGGATTGGTGCTGTCGTCGAGTACAAGCAACTCGATGTTGCTATAGGTCTGCGACAGGATGCTGCCTATTGCAAGAGCCACGTAATGAGGGGGCTCGTTGAAGGTGGCCATCACTACGCTTACAAGTGGCTGTTCGGGTGTGTCAGCAGCCTGCTCCATTTGAAAGTATTTTCATCATGCAGTGGTTGAGCACCATGTGCAGGTCTTCGGAAATCTGCATGTCATTGACCGGGATGTGTACATTGTAGTCGGCCAGACGTTTTAGTTTGCCTCCGTCGTAACCGGTGAAAGCAATCGTTGTTCCGCCATTCTCTTTGGCATAAGTCAATGCGTTCACAACGTTGGCGGAATTGCCTGAACCGGATATGCCTATCGCCACGTCGCCGGGACGAAGGAAGTTGCGGAGTTGGTGTATGAATACCTCTGCATACGATAAATCATTGGCTATGGCCATCATGGTGGGCACATTGTCGTTGAGGCAGATAAAACGGTATTTCTTTTCCTGTGCGGAAGAAATTCCTTTGTTGAAGTCGCATACGAAGTGCGAGGCCGAGGCCGCGCTTCCTCCGTTGCCCATTATAAAAATATATCGGCCTTCGTCACGAGCCTTTTCAAGCACGTTCATGACCTCGTTGAGATCATCGGCGTCTATCCTGTCGATGGCCTCTTTAACGCGGGTAAAATACCCTTTTATTTCTGCGGTGTAATCTTTATTCATGCCGTCGTTCTCAAAGGCCGAGTTTTCACTGAGTCCATCGAGTCTATATAATGAACGTAAATAATGACGGATTAGTGCCGAAGATTCCTGGATGGAAGTAAATATTATATTCCGGAGGTTGGAGAATTGCGGCATATTTACTAATTTTGCATTGTTACAGAGCCGCTGGATGCTGATAACCGTATGTGCCGCTGGCAACGTGTGCCTTGGCTTGTGGCGGTCGCAAGTGTGTATGAAACAATTGCTTATGAATGTGTTAGTTACGGGAGGAGCCGGGTTTATCGGTTCCCATCTTTGCGATGCCCTCATAGAAAGAGGCTGTCGGGTCACGGTTGTCGACAATCTTGTGCTTGGAAAGAAAGAAAATATATCTCATCTATTAGAGAATCCCGCCTTTAACTTCATCGAGGCTGATATTTTGGAACGCGAGGTCATGCGCAAGGTTTATTCCGATGGTAAATTCGAAATGGTCTATCATCTTGCGGCCAATTCCGATATACAGAAGGGAGGACGGGACCCCGAGGTGGATTACAACCTTACATTCCGGACTACATTCGAGACGCTGCAGATGATGAGGGAGTTCAAGGTGAAGCGCCTCTTTTTCGCCTCCACTTCGGCCATTTATGGCGAGAGTACCGATGCGCTTACAGAGGATTACGGTCCCTTGGAGCCTGTGTCCAACTATGGTGCCGGCAAATTGGCCAGCGAAGCCTTTGTCAGTGCGTTCAGCTCCAACTGCGGAATACAGACGTGGATAACGCGTTTCCCTAATGTTGTGGGAGAGCGCTTCACACATGGGGTAATATACGATTTTGTGCGCAAACTGCGCACGAATCCCCGGGAACTCGAGGTGCTTGGCAACGGCGAACAATGTAAGCCGTACGTCTATGTAAAAGATCTCGTCGAGGGGATAATGTATGTGATAGATCATGCTCAGGCAAGATATAATGTCTACAATCTCGGAAGCGACTCGCGCACCAAAGTCAAGGAGATTGCCGCGATGGTGATAGAGGAAATGGGACTGGACGCAAGGATTAAATACACGGGGGGCGACCGTGGATGGCAGGGTGACGTGCCGCAGTTCCGCTATAACTTAGACAAGATAAGAGCATTAGGTTGGGAAGCAAAGCATAATTCCAATGAATCGGTGAGACTCGCCATCAGGCGTGCTCTCGGCAAATGACCGCATGGCATGAAGACAGTGATATTGGCTGGCGGAAAGGGAACGCGCATAGCATCCATAACGTCGGAGATTCCCAAGGCTCTGATTCCTGTGAACGGGATGCCGGTGCTTGAGTATCAGGTGATAATGGCTCGTGACCAAGGCTTTAGAGAGTTCATATTTATAATCGGTCATTTGGGAAGCAAGATAAGGGAATATTTCGGCTCTGGCGAAAAATGGGGCGTGAGCATAGAATATTTCGAAGAGAGGGTTCCCCTTGGTACAGCCGGCGCGCTGGCTTATCTTAAGGATAAGCTTGACGATGATTTCTTTGTGTTTTATGGCGACACGGTCATGGATATCGATATGCGCAACATGCTCGCCTTTCATCGGGAACACCATAGCGACGCCACGTTGCTTCTTCATCCCAACGACCATCCGTATGATTCTGACCTCGTGGATATTGCAGATGATTGCCGCGTGGTCAAATTCCTTAACAAGCCACATCCCGAAGGTCTTGTGGCCCGTAATATAGTCAATGCGGCCCTGTTCCTGCTGTCGCCGGGAATTCTCGCAGAGATACCGATGGGAAAGAAATTGCACCTTGAGAAGGACATACTTGCACCGGCTGTAGACGGGGGGTACAGGGTGACTGGCTACCTGTCGGCGGAATACATCAAGGATATGGGCACTCCCTGCCGATATGAACAGGTGTGCGAGGATATGGTAAGCGGAAGGGTGAAACGTATGAACCGCTGTAATGCGCGGCCTGCTATATTTCTGGACCGTGACGGAGTGGTTACCGAGGAGGTCAATCTGCTGTGCGATGAGGATAAGCTGCGGCTTATATCAGGTGTAGCCGATGCCATACGTCTCATCAATCGCAGCGGATATCTGGCAATACTTGTGACCAACCAGCCCGTGATAGCACGCAATCTATGTTCTATAGAGGAACTTGAACATATCCATGCTCTTTTGGAGACGCTGCTCGGAAAGGAAGGGGCATATCTCAATGCAATCTATTATTGTCCGCATCATCCGGACAAAGGCTATCCCGAGGAAAGGCCGGAGTATAAGATAGAATGCGACTGCCGTAAGCCGAAGCCTGGAATGCTGCTCCGTGCGGCAAAGGACTGGAATATAGACTTGTCCCGTTCCGTGATGATAGGTGACAGAGATTCGGACGTGCTTGCAGGCCGTAATGCGGGTTGCTGCGAATCTATTCTTATTAACACCAACGAGCCCGAGGCTTTGCTAAAGGCCGTGAAACATATATTTGAATCATGATCATATCACGCACACCTTTCAGAGTGTCGTTCGCGGGGGGAGGATCCGACTTGCCGTCGTACTATCGTCAGGAGCAGGGAGCCGTACTCTCCACGTCCATCGATAAATACATGTACATAGCCATCCATCCTTTCTTCGAGAAGGATAAGATCCAGCTCAAGTACAGCAAGACGGAACTTGTGGACAGCTTTGACGACATAGTGCATCCGATATTCCGGGAAGTGTTGAAGGAATATAATTTGAAAGGCGTGGACCTCAATTCTATAGCTGATGTGCCGTCGGGTACGGGTCTTGGATCGAGCAGTTCGTTCACGGTGGGCTTGCTTAACGCCGTGCGTGCATATTTAGGTAAAGGCACCGGCAAGGAGTGTCTTGCCGAGCTGGCCTGTCGTGTGGAGCTGGAGAAAGTGGGAAGTCCTATCGGTAAGCAGGATCAATATGCAGCGGCATGCGGAGGTCTGAATTTTATTTCCTTTTATGGAGACGAGAGTGTGACCGTAGAGAAGATTATAATGAATGCCGAGAAAAAGCGGGAATTGGACGACAACCTCTATATGTTCTATATAGGTGGAGAACATTCGGCAAACGAGATACTGCGTTCGCAGCAGGCTGCGATATCGAAGAAAGATAAATTCGATACTCAGAGACGCATGGTAGGACTCGCTTTCGATTTGAAGGACTCGCTGGAAAACAACAATATCGACGATATGGGTCATATCCTGCATGAAGGCTGGCTCATGAAGAAGTCTCTTACCAATGGCATCTCCAACGGACCTATCGATGAACTGTATGATTTTGGCTTGCGTGCCGGAGCATCGGGAGGTAAACTTCTGGGAGCCGGAGGCGCGGGTTTCATACTATTCTATTGCCCTGCGGACAGGAAAGAAGAGTTTCTGGTCAGAATGGATGGACGCCGACAGATGCCTTTCCGTTTCGATACATCCGGTGCAAAAATAATCTATATGGGCGATACCTCTATATAGGTCGAGATTGTGTGCCGGGGAATTATCCGGTGTGCGTGAGAATGTCAGAAACGGGGGAAAGGATTGGGGGGCTGGCGGTGTAGCAGTCCGTCACGGATGCCCCGGAGCATATTTTTTAAATATCTGCCTCGTGGACTGACCATGATGGGATAGTAGAAGAATTTAACGGCGTATTTTATGCCGTTTTTCTTTATCCAGACCGAGGGGGTATAGCCAAGCCGTTTGAGCCAGAAATAGTTGCGGAACTGATAATATACACGGAAGGCGGCGGGAATTGACACCTTGCGTGGCCCGATGTGTCGGTCGCCCTGACCAAGACAATGATCGATAACTGCGTCTTCGACTATGAATGTGCGGTAGGCTTGTGAGTGCCAGGCGCGCCAGCACCATTCATCATCGACACCGTCAATGAACAGGCTTTCATCAAAGCCTCCGTTGTCCAGCATGGCCTGGCGCGGAATCAACGAAATGGATGACATGGCGGAATAATACTCCGAGATTCCTTCGGCGCCGGGGATGCGGCGCAGGTCGTCCGGTGTGTCGATTCTGCGTGCCGACAGTCTGTAAGGCTCGCCGGTTTCCCGGTTTATGGGCCGAGTGCCCACGAGTCCCACCTTGATGCCGGCATCCGTAAGGATGTCGTATCCGTTCAGCAGTCGGGCGATGGTGTCGGGCCTGGCCTCGGAATCCTGGTCTGTATATACCAGAAAGTCGACGCCCCGGTCAAGCAGCCATCGGGTGCCACGGTTCTGTGCGGCGGCGATACCTGAGTTGCCGCTCATGGCGATGTAATGGATCCGAGGACGTCCGGCAAATCGCGCGGAGAGGTCGGCGCCGGGCGTATTGTCTACCAGACAGAGAATATCAACCTGAGGCAACAATGTCTCTATGGCCTTGGCTGTGACGTCAAGGTCCGGTCTATAAAGAACCATCACAGCTCCGATTACAGGTTTCGCTTCAGTCTCCATCAGATAATTCAATAGGTCTCAACAACTGCAAAATTAGCAAATTCCGATGGGACGGCAAAATAATATGTTAACAAATGTCAAAATAGATTCTTGCGGGCAATCGCTCACAGGAAGTATTCGCGGATGGGGGCGAGGTTGTCATCGAGTTCGAACACCCAAGGCTGGCCGGTGGGGATTTCAAGGCCGACCACTTCCTGGGGGGACAGTTTTTTGAGTATCATTGCCAGGCCGCGGAGCGAATTGCCGTGGGCGGCCACCAGGACGTCGCCGTAATGGCGCAGGGCGGGAATTATCTTCTCCTCCCATACGCACTGCACGCGACGGATGGTCAGTTCAAGCGATTCGGCGTCCGGTAGCTCGTCGGGCGTGAGGTCGCGGTATCTCGGATCGTTGGCGGGATGGCGCGGATCGTCACGGGTCAGCGCCGGTGGCACCACGTCATAGCTGCGGCGCCAGATGTGCACCTGTTCGTCGCCGTATTTCGCAGCTGTATCGGCTTTGTTGAGACCCTGGAGCGCGCCGTAATGCCGCTCGTTAAGGTGCCAGTCCTTCACTTCGGGCACCCAGTCGCGGTCCATGGCCGAGGCGGCGATGTGCAGCGTGTGGATGGCACGTTTCAGGTAGGATGTGAAATAATACTGAGGCTCGATGCCGGCCTGCTTTATTTTCAGACCGGCCTGACGCGCCTCCTCGCGCCCTTGGTCGGTGAGGTCCACATCGGTCCAGCCCGTAAACAGATTCTTAAGATTCCATTCGCTCTGGCCGTGCCGGAGCAGTATCAGTCGTGTCATAATAATGTGCTTTTTATAGAATTAACACCGGCATCAGTGCCCGAGTTCCTTATCAAAAATAATAAATTCAGATTGTCTGTGTTTTAAAAGTAATGAGCAAGCGTGCGGAGACATATCAGGGCGAGGAGCAGATGCGCGGGTGGCTGGAAGGGCTGCCCGGACGGTTTGCGGGCGAAGGCCGCGTCATATACAAGGGGCGCAACGAGCTGCGCGAGATGCAGGCCGACGGACGGCGGCTGGTGGTGAAACGCTTCAAACGCGACAGCTGGATTCAGAAATTAGCGCGCCGGTTCGTGAAAGGAAAGGCCGAGAAAAGTTTCCGCAACGCGTGTCGGCTTATCGAATGCGGCATAAACACTCCGCATCCCGTCGGATGGCTGGAGGTGAGGAACGGCGCCGGATTCCGCACCGACCAATATTACGTGTGCGAATACACCGATGCTCGTCCGATTGCCGGTCAGGTGATAGACGAGCGGAAGTATGATCCGGAATTCATGAAGGCGTTGGCAGGGCTGTTCGTGACATTGCACCAGAAGGGAATCTATTTCCGTGACTCCAACAATACCAACATCAGGTATGTGCGCACTCCGGACGGAATAGAGTTTGAACTGATAGACATCAACCGGATGCGGTTCAAGGATATGAGCGAGGATGAATGTTTTGAGAACATGACCAAGTTCTGTTATCCTACTCCCGGGTTCCGTTATATGTTGGGCGAGTATGTGAAACAGCGCGGATGGCGTGCCGACAGGGCGGAACGGGGATTGCAGGTGAAACTGAAATCCGACCGCGCCTGGGACCGGCGCAAAAGCATAGTGCATCCGTGCCGGCCGCACAAACCGCAAGGTGCCTTTTTAGGCGACCCGTCGGAACTGTGAATAAGTCATAAATCAGAGTGACGAAGTCATAGGTCAGAATGACGAGTGATGAGTGATTAAGCGAATAAGTGCGTATCAGATAATGAACATAATCTAACCCATGAGACGAATAGCATATTTATTGACATTGTTGGCCGCGTGTGGCGGTGTGAATGTGACGCAGGGTCAGGAACTGCTGTCATATTCAAGGCAGGACGGCACTTCGGGCCTGCGGTTGGCCTGGCGTGCCGACAGCTCGCAGGCGTGGACCCCGATAGGCAACGGTTATAATTTCGTGAACTCAGATTTCGGACCCTGGGGCAGCCATAAGAAGATGTATTCGCCCCGTCTGGTCCGCAATGCCGGGCAGAACGAGTGGGTGCTGATATGGGATGCCAATCCCGGTGGTGGCGTAACTGGTGTGGTGCGTTCAAAAGACCTGATGAAGTGGGCGCCACAGCAATATTTCGCATCGGCCACCGATGTGCCGCGCGATATATGCCCGGTAAACAAACTGATACCGGATTCGATAACCATTGACGGCAAGACGGAGTATGGATTCCGTCAGCCCGTGGAGATTGGCGTGATAGAAACGCTGCAGAAATACGTGGCCGAACGCGGAGCGAAGCAGAAGCTGTACGACCGCACCACGGCCGACGACGCGAAGGAATTCGGCGCATTGGGCACTGTCCGTGTCAAGGCCGATGTGAAGCGCGACCGGAGCTATGCCATATCGCCAGAGCTGATAGGAATATTCTTCGAAGACATCAATTATGGTGCCGACGGCGGCCTGTATGCGGAGTTGGTGCAGAACCGTGATTTCGAATACAGTCCGGCCGACCGCGGAGGCTGGGATTCCATGACGGCATGGACTGTCAAGAACGGTGATAATGCCGTGAAAGTGCAGACCGACACGCCGTTGCATCCCAACAATCCGCATTACCTTCACATAGATGCCACTAAGTCAGTTCCCGTTATAGTCAACGGCGGCTATGACGGCATCCCCGTGAAGAAAGGGGAGCAATACAAGTTCTCTATATTCGTATCGGCGCCGGCAAACGGCAAACTGACCGTTGCGCTGAAAGGCAAGGATGGCAAGGAGATTGCGCGTGGCAGGATTAATGTCAAGCAGGGAGGTTGGCACAAATATGCGTTGCGTCTTAAGGCCAACGCTACATGCGACGACGCCGAATTGGTACTGACACCCGAGCGCGGAACGCGGATGAACCTCGACATGGTGTCGCTGTTCCCGGCCAAGACTTTCAAGGGACGCGACAACGGACTGCGTCTTGATTTAGCGCAGACTCTCGCCGACCTGAAGCCGAAGTTCGTGCGCTTCCCAGGCGGTTGTGTGGCACACGGCAACGGCGTGGACAACATCTACGACTGGAAAGGCTCGATCGGCCCATTAGAAAGCCGCAAACCGCTGTCAAACCTGTGGGGATACCATCAGACCCGCGGACTGGGATACCACGAATATTTCCAGTTCTGCGAGGACATAGGCGCCTCGCCGCTGCCGGTAGTGGCCGCCGGCGTGCCGTGTCAGAATTCAGGCCGCAAGGCTTACCATTCGGTCGATGCCGTGACTGAATACGGCCAGCAGAACGGCATTCCGATGGAGGATATGGACCGTTACGTGCAGGACGTGCTCGACCTGATAGAATATGCCAACGGTCCCGTTACATCGGAGTGGGGCGCCAAGCGCGCCGAGGCCGGACATCCCGAGCCATTCAATCTGAAATACGTAGGCATCGGCAACGAGGACATGATAACCGAAGTGTTCGAACCCCGTTTCAAGATGATATACAATGCGGTGCGCGAGCGGTATCCCGACATTACGGTGGTCGGAACCGTGGGGCCGTTCTACGAAGGTACGGACTATGACCGAGGCTGGGAACTGGCGCGCGAACTAAATATACCGATGGTGGACGAGCATTACTATGTGGCTCCGGGCTGGCTGATAAACAACCGCGACTATTACGACTGTTACGAGCGCGGCGAGGGCAAGACCAAGGTCTACCTCGGCGAATGGGCGGCGCATCTGCCCGGGCGTCCCAGCAACATGGAGACGGCGTTGGCCGAGGCGCTGTATCTGACCGACGTGGAGCGTAACGGCGATGTGGTGGCCATGACGTCGTATGCACCGCTGCTGGCGAAGAAAGACCACACGCAGTGGACTCCCGACCTGATATATTTCGATAATACCGGTGTGCATCCCACCACCGACTACTATGTGCAGCAGCTGTTCGGCCGCAATTCAGGCGATGAATATGTGCCGTCAACGCTGACATTCAGCGGTATCGGCGACGGCGACACCGCGCGCGACGTGCGCAACCGCACCGGCCTGTCGGTGGTGAGGGACAAGGCCACGGGACAATATATAGTCAAGATGGTCAATATGCTGCCCGTACCGGTCAGGATGGATGTGTCGGGTCTGCAGACCGTAACAAAAGCGGGCACGGTGAAGGGTACGCGGCTTGCCGGCACGCCTAAGGACAAGGCGCCTGACTCCGTGCCGGTCGAGGTGGACGTGAACTGGTCCGAGGCGGAACTGCCTCCCTATTCCCTCACGGTAGTAAGATTGTAAAGGCTTACAAAATAGATGTCATGCGCTGCGGTCAGTACGCGGCGCATGTCATTTTGTGAAAATCGTGACCGAAAAAGTCGACTGTGCCCTGCGTCGCGAATCCTAAGCCGGCGTAATACTGTTCCAGCCGGGGCTTGTCCACGTCGACCAACAAGGCGAAATTCTTATGTCCTTGCGCGGTCGCCTTGCGCATGACGTGTCGCATGAGGCGTTTCCCCACCGATCCGCGTCCACGGTATTCGGGAATCACCGCCATTGAATCAAGGTAATATTCGCCGGATCCGGTCTCGGCCGGCGTCAGTCTGACCCGTTCGGGGTCAAGGCCGCCCCACAGGGTGGGCCATGTGCGCGTGCGCAGCGCCTCGTAGCGTGCGCCGTCGTACGATACAAGACATCCCACGGGTTTGCCGTCGGCTTCGGCCATGACTGTATTGGTCCACGAATACATCGATTCGGGGTCGGCTACCGAATCCGTGACCAGGTCCAGATGCTCGGTGTCCATGTCAAGGGCAGTCAGCACCACCCAGGCGATAAACCGCGCGTCTTCAGGCCGCGCGTCACGCAGTATTATATTGTCGTTACAGCAGTCCATACTCTATTTTTCTGATTCTAAAACAATTCGGAATAACTTGTGTTATATTTTTATAAACGTTTTTAACACACGCTTGGTATCAGAGCGGACGGATAGAATTTACAATAAACCTTAATCGAAATAATTATGAAAAAGTATGTAGCTGAATTTTTCGGCACGATGTTTTTGGTGCTGCTGGCATGCGGAAGCGCCGTATTGGCCGGCCCGAAAATCGGGACACTGGGAATCGGACTCTGTTTCGGTCTGATACTGTTTGCATTGTGTTATGCCATAGGGGGAGTGTCGGGATGTCATGTCAATCCGGCCGTGTCGCTGGGCGTGTACCTGACCGACCGTAACTTCACGTTTAAGGACTTGTGCGGATATATCGTGGCACAGTTGGCCGGTGCCGCCGTGGGTGGCGCGCTGCTGCTGTGGCTGATGTCGGCCGGCGGTTATTTCAACGGCGGAACGTTCGAGTTCGGCGGTATCACCAACAACATCGGCTTCACCGACAATATGTCGTATCTGGCCACCAACGTATGTCAGCCGGGTGTGAGCAAAGGCTTCGCGCTGCTGACCGAAGGGCTGCTGACGTTCGTGTTCGTATTCGTGGTGCTTGGCTCCACTTCCAAATGGGGTAACGGCATGATGGCCGGCGCAGCCATCGGTCTGACCTTAGGTCTGGTGAACATCGTGGGTATTCCGGTTGACAACTGCTCGGTCAACCCGGCCCGTTCGTTCGGTCCGGCCCTTTATTCCATCAACGCATGGGGCGATTTCTGGGTAATGGTGGTAGGTCCCGTCATCGGCGCCGTTCTCGCCGCTCTGGCCTGGAAGTGCATAATACCTAATTTCTCCGATCCGAAAGCCGCTAAATAAAGCGAATTGACAGTCGTATTGACGAGGGTTCCGAATTTTCGGGGCCCTCGTTTTTCAACATTATGTCATTATCAACGTTCTATCATTAGAAGTTGTTTAAACGTAAATTTGCTTAAACAACTTCTAAGATAGAAATTACGATATGAAGGAAGATTACGAAGATAAGGCCGGCCGAGAGGTCGAGACCATAGACGAAAATACCGTGACACCCGAAAATCCGATAGACGATTTTGCGGGAATAATCGGCGTATTGCCCGAAAACGTGGAGGAGATAATAGCGCAGCGCAACAACGAGGTCAAGACGTTCGCGATGCTTGGCGTGGAGCCTCGGCTGCTCAAGGCCATAGACGAGCTTGGCTTCGAACACCCCATGCCCATTCAGGAGATGGTGATACCGCATCTGCTGAACGAGGACAGCGATGCCGTGGGACTGGCACAGACCGGCACCGGCAAGACGGCGGCCTTCGGACTGCCGCTGCTGCAGCGCATCGATGCCGGCGACAATACACCTCAGGCACTGATAATAGCGCCTACGCGCGAGCTATGTCTGCAGATAGCCGGCGACCTGGCCGATTTCTCCAAATATATAGACGGACTGAAGATTCTGCCCGTGTATGGCGGCAGCAGCATCGAGAGCCAGATACGCTCGCTGCGAAACGGCGTGCAGGTGATAGTGGCCACTCCGGGACGTCTGATCGACCTGATCAAGCGTGGAGTGGTGAAGCTGCAGAACGTACACACGGTGGTGCTGGACGAGGCCGACGAGATGCTGAACATGGGTTTCGTGGACGATATCAACGAGATTCTGACTCATGTGCCGGAACAGCGCAAGATGCTGATGTTCTCGGCCACGATGCCCAAGGAGATAGCCGACATATCGCGCCGGTTCATGCACGACCCGGTGGAGTTCGTGGCCGGCAACCGCAACGAGGGCGCCAAGAACGTGCGCCATATCTACTACATGGTCAAGGCGCACGACAAGTATCTGGCGCTGAAGCGTGTGGTGGACAACAGCCCGAACATATACGGCATCGTGTTCTGCCGCACCAAGAAGGACACGCAGGAGATAGCCGACAAGCTGATAGCCGACGGCTATAACGCCGACTGTCTGCACGGCGACTTGTCGCAGCAGCAGCGCGACCTGGCGATGAAGAAATTCCGCGACCACGTCACCCAGTTGCTTGTGGCTACCGATGTGGCGGCGCGCGGTCTGGACGTGGACGATCTGACGCATGTCATCAACTATGGCCTGCCCGAAGATGTGGCCGTCTATACGCACCGCAGTGGCCGTACGGGACGCGCCAACAAGACGGGCGTGTCCGTGGCCATCATCCACAGCCGTGAGAAAAACAAGATTAGGCAGATAGAGAAGATAATAGGCAAAGAGTTTGAATACCGCAAGGTACCCACTCCGGAGCATATCATTGAGAAGCAGCTGTACAACCTGGCCGACCGTCTGGAGCGAGTGGAGGTGGACGAAAACGAGATAGCAAAGTATCTGCCGGGCGTGAGCAAGAAACTGGAATGGCTGTCGGAATCGGACCTGCTGAAGCGGGTGCTGTCGCTGGAGTTCAACCGGCTGCTGGCTTATTACAAAGATATGCCGGACATCGACCTGGACGAAGCCGACAAGCCGAAGAAGGAACGTGGCGGCAAGGGACGCGACAAGGACCGTCGGGATGCGCGCGACGGCTACGAACGCCTTGTGGTGAACATCGGCAAGGGCTCGGGATTCTTCCCCGGCAATCTGATGGACCTGATAAACCGGAACAGTGTGGGGCAGAAGCCCGTGATAGGGCGCATAGACCTGATGCCGGGATATACGCTGTTCGATGTGCGCAAATGTGACGCCCACAGAGTACTGTCGGCCCTGAAGCATACGGAATTCTTCGGACAGAAAGTGGTGTGCGAGCGTGCCGATGGCCGTGATTACGCCGCCGAAACTGCGGATTATGTGCGTGGCCGTAAAAAAGGGAAAGGCGGCAAGCGCAAGGACAAGGGGCTGAACACCGACTATTTTCTTGACAGCGACCAGGCCCTGAATCCCGGCAAACTGAAGAAGAAAAAGAAAGCCAAGGCTGACAAAGATAAGAAACCCAAGTATAACGGCAACTACGATAAATTCAAGAAATGAGAAGGTTAATGACGCTGATTGCGGCTGTTGCACTGGCCGCTTTGGGATGTATGGCGCAGACGAACAGCAACAAGGAGGAGGTCGATACGGTTGTGGTGATTGAATCCACGCGGCTGACCGCCCGTCAGGCTTTCGAGGATGTGGATGTGCCGGCGCTTGATTTGCTCACGCCGACCATGCGTGGCGACCTGCTTGCATATCACGATGCCGGCGCTGCGCGGGAGGTTGTCAATGCGATGGGAGGTATGTCGTCTTTGGAACAGCCGTTGACCGACACTTATCTGAACTGTATCATCACGCCGGTGTCGAAGGCGACCGTCAAGGTGTTGCCTTGCGGTAAGGAGGATGTGGCGATGCTGATATACACTATCGCCGGCGAAGGACAGGCAGCTGATTCGCAGCTGATGTTTTTCGACTCGGAGATGAAGGAGCTGCGGCAGGAGAAATATATAAGGCTCGCGTCCATCGACGACTTTATCGACACGCCTCACGACCGCGAAGGCGCCATGCTGAAGAAAGAACTGCTGGGCCTGATACCTTTCCCGACGGTGGAATATGTGGCGAGTCCCGACAATGACGGCCTGACGGCGCGTCTGACGGTGGCCGACTATATGGGCGCCGAAGATCTGCACCGCCTCAAGCCTTATCTGCGTCCGGAGGTGAAATACAGCTGGAACGGAAAGAAATTCGATCGAATGAAATAACTTGATTTGCAGAATTAAAAAATTAGTATTAACTTTGCAGACGGAAAATGGGGGTACGCCCTCGGATCTGGCCGGTCCCATAGCTCAGTTGGTCAGAGCAACTGACTCATAATCAGTGGGTCCTTGGTTCAAGCCCAAGTGGGACCACAAAAACAGCAGCCGATTTATCGGCTGCTGTTTTTGTTTATTGGCCAAAGCAACTGCCTCTCCGTACTCATATTTTGGCAGTGGGTCCTTGATGCAAACCCAAGTGGGACCACCGTCAATATTAAAAAGCAACCTTTTCGCAGGTTGCTTTTTTATATATTCTGTGGGAATGGAGCAGCTCGGATGTTAATTCTCTATTCTATGTAGATAAGGCCTTTTTGTGTTCCTGTGCGCGCCACTATGCCCGCGCCACTGCCGGACAATACATGACAGGATTCACGACCATGTCATCGTGCAACCCTGTCATCCCTGTCATTAACATTTATTTTTAAACAAGCTCTAAAAGGTGAGTATATAAAATGACTGTTTCCGTTTTAAAACAATGCAGAGCAGTTCTTTTTATACGGAAATGGATGACAAGTCTTTGTGGAGTCATGTGCTGCATGGCGAAATGAAGGCTCTTGCTGTGTTGTATGAACGCCACTATGAGCTTTTGTTGAATTTCGGGCTTAAATATTGTAACAGCGAAGAGTTTGTGAAGGACTGCATTCAGGATGTGTTCGTAAAAATCTGCACGAGCAAGCGTCTTTCGCACACAGAATACGTCCGTTCCTATTTCCTGACCTCCTTGAAAAATATGATCTATGATAAACTCGCCTTAACGCATCCCTCATACGAACTGGACGAACATTTATTCGAGTTGCAGATCGAGGACTCCGGACTACAGTTTCTCTTTAAAGACAATGATGAGGCGCTCCGCATGAGCCGTCAATTTGTGAAAGCCTACCGCGGTTTGCGTGGCAAGCGCCGTATGGCAATCTATCTGCGTTATGTGAAGGGATTGTCGTATCAGGAGATTGCGGAAGTGTTGCATATCAACCAGCAATCGTCGATGAATCTTGTGTCGCGGGCGCTCGCGTCGTTACGATCGGGTATGGATCCGAAATACCTGCCTGTTATAATAACAATGCTTGGCATCTCCTCTAAATAATGGCCCGGGGGAGAAGGGTGGAAGAATTCGAGAATAAAAGAAAAATAATTAGAAATAAGTGAGTAGGGGGAAAGTGCGAGTCCGTTTTAGAGACAGCGCATGGGCAGATTCCACTCCATACGCCTTGCTATACTTATTGAAACAACGAAAACACAACAATCATATTAACCTAAAATCAATATAATATGAAAATTCTACGCAAGATTTGTTTAATTGTCGCACTGACAGCAACAGGTGTCGCCAATGCCTACACAATGCCCGACAATATATGGGTGTCGGGCGGAGCGACCGCCAACGGATTCACCAACTGGTTTAATGACTGGGGTGTGACAGGTCGCCAGATGATGACCAAGGAGAGTGACGGCACATTCGTGTGGATGGGCAAGCTCACCACTGACAACGGAGGCTCCGTCCGTCTCTTTCCCTCTCCCAACGAGTGGGGAATAGCTTTCGCTCCTGCAGTGGATGGCACAGTGATTACTTCGGATGCGGCAGAATATCCTGTAACGTATTTTGATGCGACCGACAACAATTTCCAGATACAGACAGCCGGATATTACAAATTCACTCTGACGCTGACACCCGACGGCGCAGCAGACGGATCGTTGAAAGTGGAATATCTCGGTGAGAACGCCTTCAATTATGATCTTCCTACGAATATCTGGATTACAGGCTCCAGCACAACCAACGGCTGGGCTCAGGGCCCGACGTTTGACGGAGGCCGTATGGTGATGGAGAAGAAGGGCTATAACGTATATGAATACCTCGGCACATTTACGGCGGCAACAGACGGCTTTAAATTCGTGTGCGAGCCTTGGGCGTGGTATCCGGCATTCGGCCCTGCGACAGACGGTGAGGAAATCGCACCTGCGGACGGCTCCTATAATGTCGTGAATCTCGTTGACCCTGCAGATGCGAAATTCGCTGTTGCTGAAGAGGGCTTCTATATCCTTACTCTCACACTTGACCCGATGAATTCGGACGGTGGCACACTCGTTGTGGAATACTTGGGAGGCAGTGCCGTAGATCAGATTGATGCCGACAGCAATGCAGTTGAGGAGATGTATGACCTGAACGGATTAAGGGTTGACCGCGCGTCGGCTGTCCCCGGCATTTATGTTGTGAAGAAAGGCTCGAAAGTGAGCAAAGTCATGGTGAAATAACCGCTATAGTGATTTTTGATAAAGCAAAGACATTATGAAATTATTTAAAGCGGCGGTAATCTTCACCGCACTGACAGCCGCAGGCACCGCCAATGCCTACACAATGCCCGACAATATATGGGTGTCGGGCGGCGCGACCCCCAACGGTTTCACCAACTGGATTAACGACTGGGGTGTGACAGGCCGCCAGATGATGACTAATGAAGGCGAAGGCACTTTCGTGTGGATGGGTAAACTCACCACTGACAACGGAGCCTCTGTCCGTCTCTTCCCAACATCCAACGAATGGGGAATAGCTTTCGCACCTGAAGTGGATGGCACAGTGATTACTACTGAAGAAGCGGAATATCCTGTGAAGTATTTCGAGACCGACAACAATTTCAAGATACAGACAGCCGGATATTACAAATTCACTCTGACACTGACACCCGAAGGAGAAAAAGACGGATCGTTGAAAGTGGAATATCTCGGTGAGAACGCCTTCAATTATGATCTT
>ENA-OYYR01000385-OYYR01000385.1-human-gut-metagenome-genome-assembly--contig:-NODE-385-length-21593-cov-4.790278_pt1 | contig 21593 bp, 17 predicted proteins | sample MGYA00244066_ERZ653454 | MGnify/ENA primary metagenome ERZ653454 (study PRJEB26926, sample SAMN06165163) | human gut metagenome | biome: ENVO:00009003; feature: ENVO:2100002; material: ENVO:00002003...
CCTATTTTTGTCCTTCGAAACAATGTCAAAACGACAACATGATTAATTTAATAATTCTAACCCCTAAATCCTATGTTGACCCAACGTAAAATCCATACTCACGGTGGCGGTTGGCCGTGACTTTATGGAATGACCGAAGACACTTTCCGTACAACCGTCAAAACCCATATGAGATATGGGACGACCAGTATTTCTTAATTAATCTTCAGCAATATGCGGATGAACATTGTTTTTCGTATATTTGTTGATTGAAAGAACAGTTCAATACTTAATCATTTATTAATATTCAATTTATGAAAACCAATCTAAGCTCTCAAATCACTCTCAACAGAGTCTCCCCCAGGTACTACAGACCTGAGAATGCATTTGAACGGTCGGTATTGACCCGACTGGAAAAAATCCCGACAGATATTTATGAGTCTGCGGAAGAAGGCGCCAACCAGATTGCCCTTGACATTGCACAGTTAATCCGTGACAAGCAAAAGGCGGGACGTTTCTGTGTCTTGGCACTGGCAGGCGGTAACTCTCCGCGCAATGTATATGCAGACTTGGTACGTATGCACCAGGAAGAGGGATTAAGTTTCCGCAACGTAGTCATATTCAACCTCTACGAATATTATCCATTAGCTCCCAATGCCATCAACAGCAACTTCAACGCATTGAAGGAAATGCTGATAGACCATGTGGACATTGACAAACAGAATGTTTTCACCCCCGACAGCACCATCGCCAAAGACGCCATCTTTGAATATTGCCGTCTTTACGAGCAGCGCATTGAAAGTTTCGGTGGCTTAGACATCGCTTTGCTGGGCATTGGCCGTGTAGGTAATATAGGTTTCAATGAACCGGGTTCACGCCTGAACTCTACCACTCGTCTGATATTGCTGGACAACGACTCCCGCAATGAAGCTTCCAAGATGTTCGGTAGCATTGAAAATACCCCCATCAGCTCCATCACCATGGGAGTAGCCACCATCCTCTCGGCAAAGAAAATATATCTGCTGGCATGGGGTGAGGAGAAAGCGCAAAAGGTGAAAGAATGCGTTGAAGGTCCAGTAACAGATACTATCCCTGCATCTTATCTGCAGACTCACAACAATGCACATGTAGCTATCGACTTGTCTGCCGCCGCCAATTTGACGCGTATCCAACGCCCCTGGCTGGTAACCTCCTGCGAATGGAACGACAAGCTCATCCGCAGTGCCATCGTCTGGTTGTGCCAACTCACCGGAAAACCCATTCTGAAACTGACCAACAAGGACTACAACGAAAACGGTCTGAGCGAACTGCTGGCATTGTTCGGCTCAGCCTATAACGTGAACATCAAGATATTCAATGACCTGCAACATACCATCACCGGATGGCCGGGCGGCAAGCCGAATGCTGACGACACCTATCGTCCTGAGCGTGCAAAGCCCTATCCAAAACGTGTGGTCGTATTTTCTCCGCATCCCGATGATGACGTTATCTCCATGGGAGGCACCATCCGTCGTCTGGTAGAGCAGAAACATGACGTGCATGTGGCTTACGAAACTTCCGGTAACATTGCCGTAGGCGATGAAGAAGTTATCCGCTTCCTGCACTTCATCAACGGGTTCAACCAAATCTTCAACAACAGCGAAGACCAGGTCATCAATGACAAATATACTGAAATCCGTAAATACTTGAAGGAGAAGAAAGACGGTGACATGGATACACGCGACATCTTGACCATTAAGGGACTGATTCGCCGTGGCGAGGCACGCACTGCATGTACATACAATAATATCCCTCTGGATCACTGTCATTTCCTTGACCTGCCATTCTACGAAACGGGCAAGATACAGAAGAATCCTATCAGCGAAGCAGACGTGGAAATTGTACGCAACCTATTGCGTGAAGTGAAACCCCATCAGATTTTCGTTGCCGGCGACCTGGCCGACCCGCACGGCACACACCGTGTTTGTACGGACGCCGTATTTGCCGCCATTGACTTGGAAAAAGAAGAAGGTGCCAAATGGTTGAAGGAATGCCGCATCTGGATGTACCGCGGTGCATGGGCCGAATGGGAAATCGAAAACATCGAGATGGCTGTGCCCATCAGCCCGGAAGAACTGCGTGCCAAGCGTAACTCTATCCTGAAGCATCAATCGCAGATGGAAAGCGCACCGTTCCTGGGCAATGACGAACGTCTGTTCTGGCAACGCAGCGAGGACCGTAACCGCGGAACAGCTGCCTTGTATGACAGCCTCGGACTTGCTTCCTATGAGGCGATGGAAGCCTTTGTGGAATACATTCCGCTATAAACGAATAAAATATTAACAATAGGATGAGATGTATTGCTCCGGCAATGCATCTCATTTTTTCATGTCTCAGCCTTCTTATATTCCCAAGGAATATTTGCAGATATAAAAACAATCAAATAATTTTGTTACTTATTTATCGAAACGACAAAACTTAAAAACAAACACCATTATGAAAAAGTATGCTATCAACATCCTTGTCATTTTATTCCTACTCACGCCATTTACATTGTTTGCAAATGGATGCCATGCCAATAACGACACCATCAAAGTATTGGCAATAGGCAACAGCTTTTCACAAGATGCAGTAGAGCAATATTTGCACGAACTGGGAGAAGCTGAAGGTATCACCATGATTATCGGCAATATGTTTATCGGAGGATGTTCACTGGAACGGCACGTGCAAAACATACGCAACAACGCTCCGGCCTATGCCTATCGCAAAGTAGAGAAAGACGGGGAAAAAACAGAAACCCGGTCAATGACTATTGAGAAAGCACTGGCCGATGAGAAATGGGACTATATCAGTGTTCAGCAGGCCAGCCCTTTGTCTGGTATCTATGACAGCTACAAAGCTTCCCTACCTGAATTGGTTAACTATATCAGGGAACGAATTGGAAAGGAAACCGTATTAATGGTGCACCAGACATGGGCTTATGCTACCAATGCCAACCACACCGGATTCAAAAACTATGACCAGAACCAAATGAAAATGTACACCAGCATTGTGGATGCAGTAAAGAAAGCCGCCAACCTGGTGGGTATCAAGAAAATTATCCCTTCGGGAACCGCCATACAAAATGCACGTACCTCCTTTATCGGCGACCATATGAATAGGGACGGATACCACCTTGACTTAACCATAGGCAGATATACAGCTGCCTGCACATGGTTTGAGGCATTGACCCATCAGAATGTAACAGAAAACCCATATTCTCCCGAAGGAATAGACCCAATCCATAAGAAAGCAGCTCAAATGGCTGCGCACAACGCCATCCTCTATCCGGACAAAGTTACGGAACTGACAGAACTGAAAAAGATTGCCGATTAATGCTTTTTAATTCTTAAGACTTACTTATATGTCTGCAAAATAATAAAAAGAAAGTAACCCGCTCATCAGTGAAGCTTTCTTTTATGTACTTTTGCACGCACCACCGTCTGGTAAAAGCAGATATTGGCAACTTCAATATTTCATCAGTATGAAAAAACTTATCCTAACCGGCATATGGCTCTTGTGTGGATTCCTCCTTCCGGCACAAGAACTAGAGCAGAATGTGGAAGAACGCCTCCAGACATTCTTTAGGAAATACACCACCCATACGGCCAACATCGGTACCTGCAAGCTGGATAGTTTCCGCATTGACTTCCGGAAGAAGAAATTGCTTGTCTATGCAAACGAGCGCTTTGCCTACCAGCCTCTACGGCCTGAAACCGTTGATGCCATTTACCGCCATCTGGGACAAATCCTGCCAGGACCGGTGAACTATTTCGACCTCACCGTCTTTGCTGACGGGAAGAGCATCGAAGAGCTTATCCCCAACCTCTACCGGAAAGGGAAGAAAGACAAGGCACGTCTGTTCAGCCACCTGGAATACAAAGGTACACCCTGGGTAACCCGTACCTCGCGCCCCTACGACATCACCCGCGGACTGGAAGGACGCCACATCGCCCTTTGGCAAAGCCACGGGAAATATTATATCAATGACAAGGACAAATGGGGATGGCAACGCCCGAGGCTGTTCTGCACTACAGAAGACCAGTTCACCCAATCCTTCATCCTGCCCTACCTCCTGCCCATGCTAGAGAATGCAGGAGCCAATGTATTCACTCCCCGCGAAAGGGACACGCAGAAGCAGGAAGTCATCGTAGACAATGACGGTAGCCTGAGCGGACATGGAGGACAAGGTTCCCTTTATCTGGACGTGAAAAGCCGGAAAGCACGTTGGGAACAGACCTCCCGACCCGGATTTGCCCAACGGAAACGAATCTATCAGGACAATGAAAACCCTTTCCTCTCCGGCACGGCACGCTTTGCCAAAACTGAAAAGAAGAAAGACAAGGCTTTTGCCGAATGGGTACCCGATATTCCGGAAACGGGAGAATATGCTGTATACGTATCTTACCAAACACTGCCGGGCAGCGTAAGCGATGCCAAATATCTTGTATTTCACAATGGAGGCGTCACGGAGTTCAAGGTGAACCAGCAAATAGGAAGCGGCACATGGGTGTACCTCGGCACATTCACTTTTGACAAAGGCCGGAACGACTACGGCATGGTGGTATTGAGCAACGAAAGCAAAGAGAAAGGCGTGGTCTGTGCCGATGCCGTCCGCTTTGGAGGGGGCATGGGCAACATTGCCCGCGGGGGACAAACCAGCGGCTTGCCCAGATACCTGGAAGGCGCACGCTACTTTGCCCAATGGGCAGGCATGCCCTATCCCGTCTATGGAGGCTATGAGGGAAAGAATGATATGAACGACGACATCAACGTACGTTCCCGTACAGTGAATTACCTTGCAGGAAAATCACTATTCAACCCGACGGAAGAAGGTTTGGGCATCCCCTTTGAAATGAGTATGGCCCTGCATAGCGATGCCGGTTTCAGTAAGGAAGATGAGATTATAGGCACTCTCGGCATTTATACCACCAACTTCAACAACGGCCGACTGCATGCCGGTACAGACCGCCATGCCTCCCGTGACCTTTCGGACATTCTGCTAACGCAGTTGCAGCGTGATATCCGCTCTACCTTCAACGTAGACTGGACACGCCGCAGCCTATGGAACCGCAACTACAGTGAAACACGCCTGCCCGCCGTCCCTTCCACCATCGTAGAACTGTTGTCGCACCAGAACTTCGCAGATATGCGCTTGGGACATGACCCTAACTTCAAGTTCACCGTCGGGCGTGCGCTCTATAAAGCCATTCTGCAATACATATGCAGCCAGCACGGCAAAGACTACGTTGTCCAACCCCTTCCCGTCAGCCACTTTGCCATCCGCTTCGGTCAAAAGAAGAATACTTTAGAGCTTTCCTGGCAAGGAGAGGAAGACCCGTTGGAGCCGACTGCCAAGCCACGTGAATACATTGTATATACACGTATCGGTCGTGGAGGATTTGACAATGGCGTACGCGTCAGCTCCCCATCCCATACCGTAAAAATAGAACCGGGCATCGTCTATTCCTTTAAAGTAACCGCCGTAAACCGGGGTGGCGAAAGCTTCCCTTCGGAAATTCTTGCCGCCTACAAGGCAAAGCGTGAAAAAGGACAGATACTTATCGTCAACGGATTCGACCGCATCAGCGGGCCTGCCGTTATAGACACCCCCGATGCGGCAGGCTTCGACCTGTCACAAGATCCCGGCGTACCCTATCTCTATGACATCTCCCTCTGCGGCGCCCAGCAGAATTTTAGCCGGAAGGAAGCAGGACGACGTCTGGGAGAGAGCAGTGACGAATACGAAGGCATGAAAATCATCGGAAACACTTTCGATTACCCCTTCGTACATGGCAAAGCCATCCAGGCAGCCGGAAATTACAGCTTCGTCTCATGCAGCGACGAGGCTGTGGAAAAGGGCATCCTCTCATTGGAGGATTATCCGATAGTGGACTATATCCTCGGACTTGAGAAAGAAGACAATTCCAGCAATCCGGCACGCAATACCTACTACAAAACATTCTCCTCGCCCATGCAGCGCATACTGACTTCCTATTGCCAGTCGGGAGGTCATCTCCTGGTCAGCGGTGCCTACGTAGGCACCGATATGGACAGCTCGCAGGGCAATAAAGAATTTATTCAGAATATCTTGAAGTACCGGCATGGCAACTCTCTGAAAACAGACGGGGACAAAATCGCTGTCCGGGGACTGGGGCATACCTTCACCCTTCCCCGCCTGCCGAATGAGCAAAGCTATCCGGTCACTTCCCCTGATTGCATCCTGCCCATGTCTCCCGCTTTTCCAGTCATGACCTATGCCATCGGCAACACACCCGCCGCCGTAGCCTATCAAGGCAGTGATTATCGCACTTTTGTCATGGGATTCCCTTTTGAAAGCATCCGGGAAGAAACATCCAGAAATGTAATTATGGCATCCATACTCCGCTTTCTCACCACAGATTACACAGATTAACACAGACAAAATAGCAATCCCTATAAATAATCTGTGAAAATCTGTGTAATCTGTAGTGAAAAAACTATCTTTGCTTCCATTAATCATTAAACATTAACCACTAAACATTAAACATCATGTACACTATACAAGCCAACCCCAGCGGAACCCGTAGTTTAGAAGTTTCTGAAGAGAATCTTGCCACCATCGAGAAATACGGCCTCTTCCGCCATCTCATCGACAGCAACGGTATTGTGGACGAAACCGTGCTCGACAAGTTGAAACTGAACATCCGCTCCCTCATCGCCGCGCAAGAGGAAGACAGCAAAGACCTGCTCGACCTCTGTATCGACGTTATCTATCACAACAACATGAAGGCCTTCGGACTACAACAGCTCATCAAGCTCTATCTGCAATGGCTTTCCCAACAAGACACCATAGAAGAAGAATAAATGAAAACCATCGACACCTGCGGACAACAGCATTACAGCCCTTTAATCCCTGCCATCAAAGCCATGTGCGAGGCCGGAAAAGGCGAGAAGCTGGAAATCATCATGGACGACGCTGCTGCCTTCAATGACATGAAAGAGTATCTTTCCGAACAGCAGATAGGCTTCCGTGAGATTTACGACGGAGAACGGATGACATTACAGTTTTTAATGTGCAAATGAAAGAATATCGCCTTACAGACTGGCTTCCTACTACCAAGAAAGAAGTGGAACTACGTGGTTGGGACGAATTGGATGTAATACTTTTCAGCGGTGACGCCTACGTGGATCACCCTTCTTTTGGAGCCGCCGTCATAGGCCGCATCCTCGAAGCAGAAGGATTGCGCGTAGCCATCATCCCCCAACCCAACTGGCGCGACGACTTGCGCGACTTCAAAAAACTGGGACGTCCCCGTCTGTTCTTCGGCATCAGTCCCGGCTGTATGGATTCGATGGTCAACAAATATACTGCCAACAAACGCTTGCGCAGTGATGACGCCTATACCCCGGATGCACGTCCGGATATGCGTCCGGAGTACCCTTCCATTGTATATACCCAGATATTAAAGAAGCTATTCCCCGATGTCCCCGTCGTACTGGGCGGCATCGAGGCAAGCATGCGCCGCCTGACGCACTATGACTATTGGCAGGACCGTGTACGCCCCAGCATCCTCCTTGACAGCGGAGCCGACTCACTCATCTACGGTATGGGAGAGAAACCGGTGGTGGAACTTGCGGAAAGGCTGAAACGCCAACAGACACAGATGGACGTCCCAAGCTTCAAAAAGCTCATCGCCGATATTCCCCAAATGGTTTACCTTGACAAGGAAGTAGTGGTACAAGAAGGGGATATCACCCTCTTTTCCCATGAAGAATGTCTGAAAGATAAAAAGAAAGAAGCTGCCAACTTCCGTCATATCGAGGAGGAAAGCAACAAATATACAGCATCCCGCATCTTGCAAAAGAGCGGCAAGCTGACGGTAGTAGTCAATCCTCCCTATCCCCCTTTGACGGAAGCTGAACTCGACCGTTCTTTCGACTTGCCATACACGCGCCTGCCCCATCCCAAATACAAGGGAAAACGTATTCCGGCATACGACATGATAAAGTTCTCCGTCAACCTGCATCGCGGATGTTTCGGAGGATGTGCCTTCTGCACCATCTCCGCACACCAGGGCAAATTCATCGTAAGCCGCAGCAAGGAAAGCATTCTGAAAGAGGTGAAAGCCATCACGGAGCTGCCAGATTTCAAAGGTTATTTGAGCGATTTGGGAGGCCCGTCGGCCAATATGTACCGCATGAAGGGACGGGATGAGGCCGTCTGCAGGAAATGCAAACGCCCGTCGTGCATCTACCCCAAGGTATGCCCCAACCTGAATACGGACCACCGTCCGCTGCTCGACATCTATCATGCCGTAGATGCCCTGCCCGGCATCAAGAAGTCCTTCATTGGCAGCGGTGTACGCTATGACCTGCTGCTGCACCAGAGCAAGGACCCGAACACTAACAAAAGTACGCAGGAATATACCCGCGAGCTCATTGCCCGCCATGTCAGCGGTCGCCTGAAGGTAGCACCGGAGCATACGTCAGACCGCGTGCTCAACATCATGCGCAAGCCTCCGTTCAGCCAGTTCGGTGAGTTCAAGAAGATATTCGACAGGATTAACCATGAAGAAGGACTACGCCAGCAGCTTATTCCTTATTTCATCAGCAGCCATCCCGGATGCAAGGAGGAAGATATGGCAGAACTTGCCGTCATCACCAAGCGACTGGACTTCCATCTGGAACAAGTGCAAGACTTTACCCCTACTCCCATGACCGTTGCCACCGAAGCATGGTACACGGGCTTCCATCCTTATACGCTGGAACCGGTATTCAGTGCCAAAACGCAGCGCGAGAAACTGGCTCAACGCCAATTCTTCTTCTGGTACAAACCCGAAGAGCGCAGGAACATCATAAACGAACTGCGCCGGATAGGACGGACGGATTTGATAGACAAGCTATACGGGAAACGATAAAAATACGATATTTCCAAGAAACTCACAGCAACTGCATGAAACGATTCCTCCTCCTCTGCCTATCCCTACTCCCCATTGGAGCGACAGGTCTGCTGGCACAAAGCGAATGCCTGCCGCAAAATTACAGTATCATCTTCGGTGGCGGTGTATCCTTACCTCATGTAGAGGGAAACCGTAACGACTTCTTCAGCAAGAATGGCAACCGGGTGGGATATGACCTGATGACAGAAGGCCGCTACTACATCACGCCCCTATTTGCCGCAGGACTTCAATATGACTATCTACGCATGGCACGCCTGCCGGATAAGGCACATCTGCACTGCATACGCCCCAACATCACATACCGGCCCTTGTGGAGCAACGGGAATCAAGGACTGTTCCTCTCGTTCGGCATCGGGTATATGAACTATCAGGAACGGACATATAAACGCGGTGAACGGAACGGACACCTTTTCCATAAAGGATATTGTGGAATAACTTTCGCAGCAGGCTATGAGTTCCGCATCAGCCGTAAACTCTCGGGCATGATTCGCTGTGATTTCCTGACAGCAGACTGGTTTGCCAACCCCGATGCACGACTTTATAACACAGACGGGTATGATGACGGAGTAGACCATAGCTGGTTCAAAAACAACATCACTTTCTTCAATTTGGGATTCGCCTTGCAGTTCGGACGTTAGTGGCAGGAGTGGCAACAGTTTACTCTTCCACCTGCATTGCCACTACCTCCTGCAACACACAGACAGCTTCTTCTACCGTCTTGACATCCTTCACCAACATACTCCGTTTGTTGTTCTGTTCGCGCAGGTCACAACGCCGGGTGTACTTCATCATGTAGGCAATGACCTTACCGAAAGCCTGGCTCTGATAGTACGGGCTGTCCGGATTGGAGACGAAGAACAGGGACATGCGCCCACCTTTCAGAAAGACTTTCTCCACGCCGAGGCGGGCAGCCAGGCGTCGCAAGGGAACGATGCGCAGCAGTTCTTCCGTTTCGGGAGGAATCGGGCCGAAGCGGTCTTCGAGGCGGGAACGGAAAGCATCCACATCCTTGTCGAGTGTCAATCCGTCCAACTCGCGATAGAGCAACATACGCTCGCTGCTACCAGTCACGTAATCGGCAGGCAACAGAAGTTCGAGGTCGCTTTCCACCTGGCATTCGTCCACAAACTGCTCGCCACTGATGACGCCTCCGTCTGCTTTCAGTTCTTCGGCATAAAGGTCGGCAAACTCGTCGGTCTTCAGTTCGTGCACAGCTTCGGAGAGAATCTTTTGATACGTCTCGTAGCCTAGGTCGGCAATGAAACCACTCTGTTCGGCACCGAGCATATTGCCTGCGCCACGGATGTCAAGGTCCTGCATGGCAATGTGGATGCCACTGCCCAGGTCGGAGAAGTTCTCGATGGCTTGCAGGCGTCGTTTTGCTTCGGGAGTAAGGGAGGACAAAGGCGGTGCCAGCAGGTAACAGAAAGCTTTTTTATTGCTCCGCCCCACACGTCCGCGCATCTGGTGCAAGTCACTGAGGCCGAAGTTCTGCGCCTGGTTGATAATAATGGTATTGGCATTGGGTATGTCGATGCCACTTTCGATGATGGTAGTGGCAAGCAGCACGTCGTAATCGTAATTGACGAAATCAAAGATTATCTTCTCCAGTTCGGCAGGCTCCATCTGTCCGTGTCCGATACAGACACGGCAGTCGGGAATGTGCCGCTCTATCATGGCCTTCAACTCAACCAGATTGGAAATACGGTTATTCACGAAGAATACCTGCCCGTTACGGCTCATCTCAAAATTGACGGCGTCGGCAATGATTTCCTCGTTGAAGGTGTGCACTTCCGTCTGGATGGGATAGCGGTTAGGCGGCGGTGTCTGGATGACGCTCAAGTCGCGCGCACCCATCAGCGAAAACTGCAAGGTACGGGGAATGGGTGTAGCCGTCATGGTCAGCGTATCCACATTCACCTTCAATTGGCGGAGTTTCTCCTTGACGGAGACGCCGAACTTCTGCTCCTCATCAATAATCAACAAACCAAGGTCTTTGAACTTAACGTCTTTTCCCAGGATACGGTGGGTACCGATAAGAATATTCACTTCCCCTTCGGCAAGCCCTTTCACTACAGCCTTTGCCTGAGCAGCGGTGCGGGCACGACTCAGATACTCCACCCGGCAAGGCAAGCCTTTCAAGCGCTCCTTGAAGGTCTGGAAATGCTGATAGGCAAGTACGGTAGTGGGCACCAGTACAGCCACCTGCTTATTGTCCGCCACAGCCTTGAAAGCGGCACGAACAGCCACCTCCGTCTTGCCGAAGCCCACGTCACCGCACACCAGGCGGTCCATCGGACGGGCACTCTCCATGTCGGCCTTCACGTCGGAAGTAGCCTTGCTTTGGTCGGGGGTATCCTCATAGATGAAGGAGGCTTCCAACTCCCGTTGCAGGAAGCTGTCGGGACTGTATTGGAACCCCTTCTCCTCGCGGCGTTGCGAGTAGAGTTTTATCAAGTCGCGGGCAATATCCTTTATCTTCGTCTTGGTGCGGTCTTTCAGCTTCTCCCAGGCTCCGGTGCCGAGCTTGTTGAGGCGGGGCGCTTCACCCTCCTTTCCCTTGTACTTGGAAACCTTGTGCAGAGAGTGGATGGAGACAAACACCACATCTTCGTTCTGATAGACAATCTTCATCACCTCCTGCGTGGTGTCACCGTTGGGGATACGTACCAGTCCGGCAAAACGCCCCACACCGTGGTCGGTATGCACCACATAGTCGCCGGGGGTGAATTGGTTCAGCTCCTTCAGGCTCAAGGCCACCTTGCCGCTGCGTGCCTTGTCGCTCTTCAAGTTATACTTGTGAAAGCGGTCGAACAGCTGATGGTCGGTAAAGACGCAGATACGCAAAGTGTCGTCGGCAAAGCCTTCGTGCAGCGTCCGTTCCACGGCGGTAAAGGATATGTTGTCTCCACGGTCCTCAAAGATGGCACGGATGCGGTCGGTCTGTTTCAGGCTGTCGCTGCATATGTAGATGGTGTAGTGACGGGAGAGGTATTCGCGGAAACTCTCCGCCACCATGTCGAAGTTTTTATGGAAGATAGGCTGTACCGTAGTATGGAACGAGACGGTAGCATCCGGCGTTCCGGTGGGCTTGTTGCCGAACTCCATCCGGCGGAAATCGAGGGCGCGCAGGGTGAACTCGCCACCATCAATCAGCTTGCCTTCCAGCGTGATGGCTCCATTCTCCTCCGACTCACGGGCGGCGATGGCCTGTGGGGTGAGCGATTCGTCGTGCACGGTCTGGATGCGTTCGCGTAGCCAGAGAAAGTCGCGCATGGCAAGCAAGCTGTCCGACGGAAGGAAATCGAGGAACGACACCATGCCGCCGCTTCCCTTTTTTTCCAGGCTATGGCTCAAGTCGGGAACTATCACGATGCTTTCTTTCTTCTCCTTCGAGAGCTGTGTTTCCACCTCGAAGGTACGGACGCTTTCCACCTCATCGCCGAAAAAGTCTATACGGAAGGGATATTCGGAAGAGAAGGAAAAGACGTCGATAATACTGCCACGAACGGCATACTGCCCCGGCTCGTAGACGTAGTCCACATATTCGAAACCGTAGCTGCGCAATACGTCCGTCACGAAGTTCATATCCACCCTCTCGCCTGCATGCAGTTTCAGTGTATTGTCTCCAAGTTCCTTACGTGAGACAACCTTTTCGGCCAGCGCATCCGGATAGGTCACCACGCAAAGCCCCTCTTCTCCTTTTTGCAGGCGACTCAGCACTTCTGTACGGAGTATTTCGTTTGCCGCATCCTTCTGCCCGTACTTGATGGCGCGGCGGAACGAAGAAGGAAAAAACAATACCTGCTCTGTCCCCAATATCTGTGTCAAATCATGATAGAAATAACCGGCTTCCTCCATATCGCCCAGAATGAAAACGAGCGGACAAGTAGCCCGCTGAACCAATACAGACGAAAACAAAGAAGCGGCAGAGGCATATAAACCTCCGCAATATAGGTGACGGACAGAGTTATCTTTCAGAAGCCTGCACACCCCCTCTACATTGGGATGGGAAGCATAAGATTGTTGCAGTTCAGTTATATTCATTGCTTTGCGCTTTTTCCCCCGGTATTACCTCTCATAAGGTATCCTACCGAAATAAATTCGGTGCAAAAATACACAAATAATCTTTAGCTTTGACCTGTCGGCAACTATGTTCTCTGAAATAATCTTTCTGCTGTCAGCCTGCACATCCTTCACCTTTTTTCTGTATCGCCCTATTTATCGGGGAAGGCAATGAAACTTCTTTTCCTCCAATTATGAATAACACAGCCTGCACAATCCCTATTCAGGAGTTATGTTACACAAAGTTTATCCCCAGCCTGCGGACATGTATCCCAGGGTTTGGTCTGTCTATCCCAAGGCTTGGGATAGACAGACCAAGACTGAAGAGCACTTTTTCTCCCTATATCTACCCACTTTATCCTTTATACTTCGAAAGTTTTTCTTTAATAGTTTGAATGTTTTCTGTTAATGATTGAAACGGGAATAGCTAAAGATTGAGGCTAAAGTTCAAAGTCAAGCATACGGTTCTTTGATTTAACCTGCATTCCTCATAGTCAGGAGTTAGAAGGAGCTACATAAATGAAAGAGTCGTGGCGCCAGAACTTTGCAAAATCAAGATTTGTGTGAAAATGCTGCCAGATAAAAAAGAAATGTATTACATTTGTTCCCAGTTATAACCCCCATTACCTATAAGTATGCAAACATCAGACAGCATTGTCATCATCCCCACCTACAATGAACGGGAGAATATAGAAAATATCATCCGTGCCGTTTTTGCTCTGAAACATGGTTTTCACATCCTTGTCATTGAAGACGGTTCGCCCGACGGAACGGCTGCCATTGTAAAGACCTTGCAGCAGGAGTTTCCTGAACGCCTCTTCATGGTGGAGCGCAAAGGAAAGCTGGGATTGGGAACAGCCTATATAGCCGGCTTTAAGTGGGCATTGCAACGAGGTTATGAGTATGTATTCGAAATGGATGCCGACTTCAGCCACAATCCCCAAGACTTGCCGCGACTCTACCGCGCCTGCTCCGAAGAGGGTGCCGATGTAGCCATCGGTTCACGTTATGTGAGTGGTGTGAACGTAGTGAACTGGCCCATGGGACGTGTACTGATGTCTTATTTTGCCTCCAAGTATGTGCGCTTCATCACCAGGCTGCCCATCCACGACACTACAGCCGGATTTGTATGTTACCGCCGCCGGGTATTGGAGACTATCAATCTGGACGGCATCCGCTTCAAAGGATACGCCTTCCAGATAGAAATGAAATTCACCGCCTACAAATGCGGCTTCAAGGTAAAGGAAGTGCCTGTCATCTTCATCAATCGCGAACTGGGCACCTCCAAAATGAACAGCAGTATTTTTGGTGAAGCCGTATTCGGAGTGATTCGGTTGAAATGGAACAGTTGGTTCCATAAATATCCTACCGTAGATAAGGAGATGAAGTGATAGGTGATAGAGTGATAGGGGTTTACTATAAATATTAGGAAGATATGAAAAGAACATTGATACATAACGCTACGATTGTCAACGAAGGACAATCCGTGAAAGGTTCCGTAGTGATAGAAGACGGGCGCATTGCAGAGGTACTGACCAACTGGAAACCTCTCTCCGCCCCTTGTGACGAGACCATAGATGCCACCGGATGCTATCTGTTGCCTGGCATCATCGACGACCATGTACATTTTCGCGATCCCGGGCTGACCCACAAAGCGGACATCCTCACCGAAAGCCGTGCGGCTGCCGCAGGTGGTGTGACCTCCATCATGGATATGCCCAATACAAATCCGGTGACCACTACGCTGGATGCCTTGAACGCCAAACTTGATTTGCTGAACGAGAAGTGTATCGTAAACCATTCCTGCTACTTCGGCGCAACAAACGACAATTACAGCGAATTCGGCAAGCTGGACAAGCACCGCGTCTGCGGTATCAAGCTATTCATGGGCTCCAGTACCGGAAACATGCTGGTAGACAAGATGAACAGCCTGCTGAACATCTTCAACGGTACAGACATGCTGATTGCCGCCCACTGCGAAGACCAGGAAACCATCAAGAACAATATTGCCAAGTATAAGGAAATGTTTGCCGGAGAGAATGATATTCCCATAGGCAAGCATCCCTACATCCGCTCCTCGGCAGCATGCTATGCATCTTCTGAGCTGGCAGTACGGCTGGCAAGGATTGCCGGTGCACGGCTGCATATTCTGCATGTGTCCACAGCCAAGGAACTGCAACTGTTCAATGACTATTCACTTTCCGAGAAGCATATCACCGCCGAAGCATGCGTTGCCCATCTCCTCTTCACGCTCAGTGACTATCGCACGTTGGGCACACGTATCAAGTGCAATCCTGCCATTAAGAAGCAAGCCGACCGCGATGCCCTGCGTGCAGCCGTCAACTCCGGCCTGATAGACGTTATAGCCACCGACCATGCGCCCCATCTGCTCTCCGAAAAAGAAGGAGGTGCCTTGAAGGCCATGTCCGGCATGCCGATGATACAGTTCTCACTTGTCAGCATGCTGCAACTGGTGGATGAGGGAGTATTCACACTCGAGACCATCGTTGAAAAAATGTGCCATGCTCCCGCACAAATTTACCGCATCAACGAGCGCGGCTATATCCGTGAAGGTTACCGGGCAGACCTTGTGCTGGTACGCCCCGATGCCCCGTGGGAAGTGACAGCCGACAAAGTTTTGAGCAAATGCGGCTGGAGCCCATTGGAAGGGCATACCTTCAACTGGAAAGTGGAAAGGACTTTTGCCAACGGACATCCCGTTTATAGCGACGGCATGGTGGACGACGCTTATCGTGGCGAGGAACTGAGATTTGGGGAGTGAAGGCTAGGAATTAAGGATTAGGGATTAAGGATTAAATGGGATGAAAAGGACAATACTGGCACCGGGGCATGAATTGCTTTCGTATCGGATTCATGAAGTAACCCCTTACATCAACTGGATTTATTTCTTCCATGCCTGGGGCTTCCAGCCTCGCTTTGCGGCTATTGCCAACATCCATGGCTGCGATTCCTGCCGTGCACTTTGGCTGACGACCTTTCCCGAGGAGGAACGTACCAAAGCTTCCGAAGCCATGCAGCTCTTCAAGGAAGCCAATAGAATGCTCGACCGACTGGACGAAACAATCTCCATCCATTGCATCTTCAGGCTTTGCCAGGCAAATGCAGACGGAGATAACCTCTTGATAGAAGGAACAACCTTCCCACTGCTCCGCCAGCAGACACCCCAACCCGATGGCGGTCCATTTCTCTGTCTGAGCGATTTTGTACGTCCACTCTCTTCAGGCACGCCCGACATCGTAGGACTTTTCGCCTCCACCATCAGTGAAGAGGCCGAAGAGACTTATAAAAGCGACCCTTACAAACATCTCCTTGTACAGACTCTGAACGACCGCCTTGCCGAAGCCGCCACAGAAAAGATGCACGAATATGTCCGCAAGGAGGCTTGGGGCTATGCCCCCGACGAATCCTTGTCCATTCCGGATCTGCTGGTCGAGAAATACCAAGGCATCCGCCCCGCTGTGGGATACCCCTCCCTACCCGACCAATCCGTGAATTTCCTGCTGGACGAACTGCTCGGCATGAAACAGATAGGCATCACGCTGACTGAACATGGAGCCATGCATCCTCACTCCTCCGTCTGCGGCATGATGCTGGCACATCCCGCATCCCGATACTTTGCAGTGGGCAAGATTGGAGAGGACCAGCTGGAAGATTACGCCCGCCGCCGAGGAATGCCAATAGGGAATATGCGGAAGTTTTTAGCCACTACAATATGAATAATGTGCTAATGTGCCAATTGGCTGCGCTATATGTATATTGTGCTACCATGCCGCAGGTCATTGGCACATTAGCATATAGGCACATTAGCATATAGGCACATTAACACATTAAAATAATCCTTTTTGAACTGTGATTTATCGCCACACAATGCGACTAACAGTGCAAAAGCAATTCGAAAGAAGCTAAAAGATGGAAAATGCAGAACAAGAGTTTGTATCCGTGGTACGGGAGTATGAGCGCGTGATATATAAGGTGTGCTATCTGTACACCACGCCCAATGCTACCCTCAACGACCTGTATCAGGAAGTGGTGCTCAACTTATGGAAAGCATTTCCCAAGTTCCGGCGGGAGTGTAAGATTTCCACATGGATTTACCGCATCGCACTGAACACGTGCATCAGCTTTATCCGCAAAGAAAAGAACATCCCCGAAATCGTCACCCTCACCCAGGAAGCCGACCGGACTGAAGAAACCGACGAGACACAAGCCATGCTACGGCAGCTCTACCGGATGATAAACCGACTGGGACAATTGGAAAAGTCCATCATACTGCTCTATCTGGAAGAGAAAAGCTACGAAGAAATTGCCGAAATCACCGGGCTGACCTTGACAAACGTTGCCACCAAACTCAGCCGCATCAAGGACAAATTGAAAAAAATGAATAAGGAGGAATAAATATATGGAACTGGATGAACTGAAGAAATCATGGAACGCACTGAATGAACAGTTGCAGAAAGAACCGATTGCTGACGAACAGCAGATTACCGAACTGATTGCCGGCTACAAGGCCAATACCCGCAAAAGTCTGGGACGACTCGTAGTCATACAGCGTTTCTCTATCGGAATGGGAGCGGTAGGTCTGGCAGCCCTTCTGCTTATATGGCTGTTGCTGCCCACCTTCGGCTTCAATGAGCAGCTGCAAGGCAAGATTGTCGCTTTACTGGGATTCATCGCTATAAGCATCCTCATAGGCATGTGGTGGGACTGGAAAACATACCGCTGGAACAAGGACACGCGTATTGATGAAATGGGGGTTGCCGAAGTCAGTCGCCGTATGACCACCTTCCGCCAATGGACCAGATATGAAGTGATGGGCATCTCCATTTGGATTATCCTTTTCAATATCCTCAACTATTGGGTGATGGAATATCATCTGGCACCAGCCAGCGTACAAGCCCTACTGATTACCCTTTTCGTAGTATTTGACGCGCTAATTATCTATATTCTCTACAAAAAAGTGATTTACAAACATCTGGACAATATTAAAAAGAACATTGAAGAATTGAAAGATATATGCACCGAGTAACTCTTGTTTTCATCCTTTTCCTTCTCATCCCCGACCTTTACATTTACTTGGTTTATGTAGTAAGAAAAACCAGAAAGGCAGTCCTTCACTGCCTTTATTGGCTTCCCACCTTGCTATTAGCGGCAGGCTATGTTTACTTCATATTCCTTACGGGCGACAATGCGATGTCAAACCATACGCAGGCCATAGGCAGACTGGCAATTACCATCATGCTGTTTGTCTTTCCAAAAACCATATTCATGCTTTGCTCGCTGGTGGGAGTACTGGCGCACTTCATCATCCGTCGTTGTCCCCGCAGCCCGTTCACCGCTATAGGACTGGTTTTGGCTGTCGTCAGCTTCTTCAATATCCTTTACGGTACCCTGGCAGGCATCACCCGTTTCGATACAAAAGAAGTGGAATACCGTTCTGCCAATATTCCGGAAGGTTTCGACGGCTACCGCATCGTGCAAATATCGGACATACACATCGGCAGTTGGCAAGGCAATCCGGAACCCATCAAACAGTTGGTCGATTTAGTCAACGGACAGAAGCCGGACCTGATTGTCTTCACCGGTGACCTCGTGAACCAGCAGAGCCACGAACTGGATGGTTTCCAAGAAATACTCTCCCAACTATATGCACCGGACGGAGTATACTCCATCCTCGGCAACCATGACTATGGCTCATACTATCACTGGCAAAGCCCGAAAGCAGAAATCGCCAATCTGGACTATTTAATCCGGCAGCAGAAAGCAATGGGATGGAAACTGCTGAACAATGAGCATGACATCCTTCATCACAAAGGTGACAGTATAGCCCTCATCGGTGTGGAAAACGACGGGGAGCCTCCTTTCTCCCAATTTGCAGACTTGCCGCAAGCCATGCAGGGCACGGAGGGAATGTTCCAAATATTGCTCAGCCATAACCCTACCCACTGGAGGCGCGAGGTACTGCCCCAATCGGATATTTCACTGATGCTTGCAGGACACACCCACGCCATGCAAGGCATCTTGTTCGGACATTCCCTTGCCGAACTTATCTATCCGGAATGGAGAGGAATGTACTACGAAGGCAAAAGGGCTTTGTACGTAAATATTGGCATCGGCTATGTAGGACTGCCGTTCCGGTTCGGGGCATGGCCGGAAATTACAGTACTAAAATTAGTAAGAGAGAAAGAGTGACGAAATAAGAAAAAGGTATATCTTTGTAGCAATAAAAAATCCGACACCTATGAAGATACTTTATATTATTTATCAGGTTTGCTTTGCGTTGCCCATTTTATTGGTACTGACTATCCTTACAGCATTGGTCACCATCATCGGTTCGCTGATAGGAGGAGCGCATATCTGGGGTTACTATCCCGGTAAAATCTGGTCACAGCTCATCTGCTATATACTGCTTATTCCGGTAGAGGTACATGGAAGGGAGAAAATACACAAACGTACTTCCTACGTGTTTGTGCCCAATCACCAAGGTGCCTTCGACATATTCCTGATATACGGATTCCTGGGACGGAACTTCAAATGGATGATGAAGAAGAGCCTGCGCAAAATCCCGTTTGTCGGCAAGGCATGCGAGAGCGCAGGACATATCTTCGTCGACCGTTCCAGCCCCAAGAAGGTGCTTGCCACCATGCGGCAGGCAGAATCATCTTTGAAAGACGGCGTGTCACTGGTAGTATTTCCCGAAGGGGCACGTACCTTCACGGGACACATGGGGTACTTCAAGAGAGGTGCTTTCCAGTTGGCAGATGAACTGCAACTGGAAGTGGTGCCCGTCACTATAGACGGCTCGTTCGAGATTCTTCCACGCACCGGAAAGTGGATACACCGCCACCGGATGATACTGACCATCCATGAACCTATTCCTCCCAAAGGGAAAGGGGCAGAAAACATCAAGGCAAGCATGAACGAGGCTTATGCGGCGGTGGAGAGTGCATTGCCGGAAAAGTATAAAGGGATGGTGAAGAACGAAGACCAGGACAGATAAAGACATAATGACAAACGGGAATGCCTGAATATCTTGATAGGATATTCAGGCATTCCCGTTTGTCATTATCAACTCATTCCTGTTTATTTCTGTCCTCCTACAGAAGCATTTTGCTTCATGCGTTTCTGCTCTTCAATCAGCTGCATGTTCTCCTTCGCCTTTGTAAGGAAATCCTTCACCAAAGTATTCTCTTTAAAAGACAAGGGAGCAGTCCTCATGATGTCCTCAATCTGCGGAGTCATCACCGGATAGGGCAGTGTGCTGCACATCATCATGAATACACTGGGGCCCAGCACATTCTCAAAGTTATCTACAATGAACTGCCGGACGTAGTCGTTCATCTCCTTCACAAGTGCTTCGCCTTCCTTTGCCAACTGCCCATGCACGTCATCCAGATTGGCACCGTCCAGCACCATACGCGCCTCTTTCCGTTCCAGCTCCTCTATCTTCACTTCCAGGGAATTGCGCTTGTCTATGAACTCGTACAGTTTGTCATTCAAAGGAGTCCCTTTGGCAATCAACTGAGTATTGGAGATGGAAACCACGATTTTGCCGTCTTCCAGCACCAAAGGCATAATGCCCTCGTGGTCCATATAAAGAGTCACCATCATCACGGAATCGGCCCGGCCTTTCATCTTGAAATGCCCATGGATAACCTCTGCCGAGTCGACGTTCACCCATTGCCCGTCCCGAAGCGTCTTGAGGAACAACATCTTTCCGTCAAGGCTGGTTACCGAGGAACTGCCCTCTATCTTATACTTGCGGTTGCAAGAAGTAAAGAGCACAAGCAGGAGCAAAAAGGGTAAAATGCGGTTCACACTCATTCTAATCATGCAAGAAACGATTTTTGAATTACACCCAGCAAAGGTATTAATATTCCTTATAAACCGAATAGAAAGAAAGGATTTTTCATTCGGTTTACGTATTTTTGCACAATTATAAATCATAAAAATAGAGAAAATATACATGTCAACCTATGCACCTTTTGCCAAACCGCTCTATGTAATGCTGAAACCGGTAGGTGCGGTATGCAATCTGGCATGCGATTATTGCTATTATCTGGAGAAATCCAAACTATATAGAGACAACCCCAAGCATGTGATGAGCGAGGAACTGCTGGAAAAGTTCATCGAGGAGTACATCAACTCGCAGACCATGCCCCAGGTTCTGTTCACCTGGCATGGCGGAGAGACGCTGATGCGTCCGCTCTCTTTCTACAAACGTGCCATGGAGCTGCAAAAGAAATATGCCAACGGACGCACCATAGACAACTGCATACAGACCAACGGCACGTTGCTGACCGATGAATGGTGCCGGTTTTTCAAAGAAAACAACTGGCTGGTGGGTGTCTCCATAGACGGGCCTCAGGAGTTCCATGACGAATACCGGAAGAACAAGCAGGGCAAGCCCTCTTTCGTCAAGGTGATGCAGGGCATCAACCTGCTGAAAAAGCACGGTGTGGAATGGAACGGAATGGCAGTGGTCAATGACTACAACGCCGACTATCCGCTGGACTTCTATAACTGTCTCTTATACACATCTCCGAGCCCACGAGACTGCAGCTAATCTCG
>ENA-OYYR01000392-OYYR01000392.1-human-gut-metagenome-genome-assembly--contig:-NODE-392-length-21412-cov-6.169734_pt1 | contig 21412 bp, 25 predicted proteins | sample MGYA00244066_ERZ653454 | MGnify/ENA primary metagenome ERZ653454 (study PRJEB26926, sample SAMN06165163) | human gut metagenome | biome: ENVO:00009003; feature: ENVO:2100002; material: ENVO:00002003...
ATCTACACGCGTAAGATCGTCGGCAGCGTCAGATGTGTATAAGAGACAGGTCTAACACAAAAGAGGAGCTTCACAACTCTCTTGCAAAGGTATATAAAAAGCAGGCTACAGATTTTTACAAGCTTCTCAGACCAAGATATCTGCGACTTAAAGGACTACAGGAATCCAAAAATACATGCACCGCTGATGAAGATAAAACGATGACGGCTCAGAAAACTGAAAAGGTTGTTTACCATGATGTACTATCCGTAAAACTTGATGAGCTACTCGACGGCAAATGCAACAAAGACGAACTGGTGCTTATAAGAGAAGCAGTCATTGACGCAACAACAAAACAGCAGCTTTATATCAGAATGGTAAAAGAGTTCAAAAAGGAAAAAGGCTGCGATATATATAACAAAATAAAGCCAGAGTATGTGTCTTTGCACAAGCTTGCATCTGAGATCATAAAATAAAGGAGTGTAAAATATGAAACTTATGATAGCGTCAGACATTCATGGTTCGGCTTACTGGTGCAAAAAAATGCTTGAAGCCTTTGAGCAAAACGGTGCGGAAAAACTAATTCTTTTGGGTGATATCCTCTATCACGGACCAAGAAACGACCTTCCAAAGGAATATGCACCAAAGCAGGTGATAGCCATGCTCAATCCGCTAAAAGACAAGCTTCTGTGCGTGCGTGGTAATTGTGACACAGAAGTCGATCAAATGGTGCTTGACTTCCCTGTTATGGCGGAATATGCTTATATATGCTGTGACGGACTGAGGATATTCGCCACACATGGTCACAAATTCAACAGTGACAATCTACCACCGCTGTCTAAGGGCGATATTCTGCTCCACGGTCACACCCATGTACCTGTTATTAAATACTGCGGCGATTACACCTATATAAACCCCGGTTCTGTTTCCATACCGAAAGAAAATTCAGCACACAGCTATCTGATACTGGAAGACGGCAAGTTCTCGTTTGGCGAGCTTATATAAAGAAAAGGCAGCGTTGAGCTGCCTTTTTTTGTGCCTATTTTATTGTAGTTTCAAGTCCGTTGACCTCTATCTCAGGGTCATCAAGATTTATTATAAGGCATTTTCTGCCATCGACTATCTGAGTTTTTACCTTGTCAACTGCGTCCTTGCCAATATTTACGGTTATGCTTGGAGCAGAAACTACGGTCCTTTTCTCCACAAGATTTACCGCTGTGAGTGGCTTCCCGCCAGCCGCAGCGTCAAAAACTTTAGGAAGATTATCCAGCTTATCCTGACTAACTCCAGCTTCCCACAGAATGGACGAAAGTTTATGTTCGTCAATTGTCGGTATCTCAGTTTCATGAGCATTTTGGTCAACAAATGTGGAAATCTTGTCATTCACAGTAGTGATAAGATCATAGTCAAGCTCATCGCCCACAACGCTTGTGAGAATATCCTTGAAAGTTTCCTTTTCGTTCTGACAGGTCATTGAGAACTCACAACCCAGAAGCTCTTCCACAACGGAAGTGTTCGGCTTTTTTGCGTTTTTCGTGTAATAAAGCACTCCGTTGATATCAGGCGCACGATCATTGAAAAGAGGAAACAAAAAGCCATCGCTTGGAAGCTCAACAATTCTGTCGCATGACTCTTTCTTAGCGATAGAGTTGTCCTGTTCATCATACACAAGCCCGTCAATACGCAGATTTACAGGGCAAAGTGCCGTGATGATGAAATTGTAATCTGTGTCAGCTTCGTCCTCAAACTCGTCCATTTTGTTCTTTTTTAGCACAGAATATGTACAATGTGCCATGAAAATGGTATATGTTGACACATATTCAACCTTTTCAACTATGGCGTTGAGAAAATCATCAACCTTTTCCTCATCAAGAAGCTTGCTTTGCAATGTTTCATACATGAAAGGCTGAGCACCGCCCTCAAGGTAGGCGTCCTTAGGGAACGAATATTCCAGCAGATTTTTACCGATAGAGCCGCTGAGTACCTTTTTCAGGTTTATCATTATCAGCTCCGCCTCGTCCTGCGGAATAGTGTTATAAAGCTGATTGGTCTTGCACTTTATGTTCTTTTCAGCATCCACAAATGCCGTAACAACGTGGTTTACAGTGAAAAAGCCACAATCGTCATTAAAGTTTTTCTTTATTTCATTTATTTCCTTTTTGTTCATCTTGGCGTCCTCCCGAAAAAATGTATATTAATTATAGCACAAATGTACAGATTTTTCAAGAGCCACAGACAAAAAAATCCCACAGCCGAAACTGTGGGATAATTGTTATTAAACTGGGTGAACCTTATTTTCAGCGTCTGAGTGCTTACCATCAACGCCGTACTTTCTATCACGTCTGTCCTTGAAGAACTTAGGTGCAACCTTAGGGAACATTGCATATGTGAGGATATCTTCCTCCTGCTCTGTCCACTCAGCAGCCTCTTTCTTCATTGTTTCAAACTCTGGCTGGAGAAGGTCAGCAGGACGGCAAGTGATAGGCTCTTCGTCGCCAAGAATCTTCTTCTGGAACTCAGGGTCGATAGCAACTGGTGTCTTACCGTACTCGCCCTTAACAAGTCCCTTGAACTCCTTAGTAACTGTCTTGTATCTCTCGCCCATGATTACGTTGAACACAGCCTGTGTACCAACGATCTGTGATGTAGGTGTAACCAGTGGTGGGTAACCTGCGTCCTTACGAACCTTTGGAACTTCCTTGAGAACGTCGTCAAGCTGATCTGCCTTGCCAGCCTGCTTCAACTGTGAAAGGAGGTTTGAAAGCATTCCGCCAGGAACCTGATAAAGAAGTGCGTTTGTATTTGTAGCGAGCATTGAAGGGTCAAGCAGACCGTTGTCGATGTACTTCTTTCTGAGTTTCATGAAGTAATCTCTTATCACGTTGAGCTTAACAAGGTCAAGACCTGTGTCATACTCAGTGCCCTTGAATGTGGCAACGATAGACTCAGTTGGCGCATGAGATGTACCAAGAGCAAGTGGTGACATTGCTGTATCAACGCCGTCAACACCAGCCTCAACAGCCTTAAGGATACACATGGAAGCAAGACCTGATGTGTAGTGAGTATGCAACTGAATCGGGATCTTAACTGCTGACTTGAGATCCTTAACAAGTGTTTCAGCCTCATATGGAGTCAGAAGAGCCGCCATATCCTTGATACAGATAGAATCTGCACCTGCATTCTCGATCTGCTTTGCATAGTTCATGTAATACTCATGAGTAAATACCTCGCCAAGTGTGTACGAGATAGCAACCTGAGCGTGACCATTTTCCTTCTTAGCAGCCTTGATAGCTGTTTCAAGGTTTCTGATATCGTTCAGTGCGTCAAAAATTCTGATGATATCAATACCATTTGCAATAGACTTCTGTACAAAATACTCAACAAGGTCATCAGCATAGTGACGGTAGCCAAGCATATTCTGACCTCTGAAAAGCATCTGGAGCTTTGTGTTAGGCATTTCTTTTCTAAGTATACGAAGTCTTTCCCATGGATCTTCATTTAAGAATCTGATACATGAGTCAAATGTAGCACCGCCCCAACACTCAGCAGAATAAAAACCGATCTTGTCGATTTCAGGGAGTATCTCACGCATATCGTCCATTGACATTCTTGTAGCGAGAAGTGACTGATGAGCGTCACGGAGGACAGTTTCAGTTATTTTAAGCTTTGCCATTTTCAATCGATCCTTTCGTTATTTTTCAGGAATGTTATTAGCCGATAACAGCAAGAACTGCACCAGTCTCAACAGCAGAGCCTTTAGTTGTATTGATGCTAAGCACCTTACCGTCGCAAGGAGCGTTTACGTCATTTTCCATCTTCATAGCCTCGAGTACGCAGATAGCCTGACCAGACTTAACAGTGTCGCCCACAGCTACCTTGATGTCAAGGATAGTACCAGGCATTGGAGCTGTTACCTTTGTGCCATCTGCAACAGGTGCTGCGGCTGGAGCTGGAGCAGCAGGAGCGGCTGCAACAGGGGCAGCGGCTACAGGAGCAGCAGCGGTGCTTCCGCCAACTTCTTCAACTGCAACGTCATAAGCTTTTCCGTTTACTGTAATATTATATCTTTTCATCTTAAAAAACCACCAATCTTTTTAATTTGATATGTTTATCACAACTGAATATTGCTGTGTTTCTTAGGCAGTCTGGAAATTCTCTTTCCTGCCATTACCTCGATAGAATCCATAAGCGTCTGTCTGATCTCGTTCTTAGCGATTATGCCGTCAACACAGCCATTCTTTGCAGCAACAGCGGAAGATGCATTTTCCTTAGCAAACTTATCAGCAAGAGTGTTTCTTGCAGCAGTAAGATCAGCAGCACCCTTAAGCTCGTCATGCTGGAGGAACTCAACAGCAGTAACAGGAGCAAGTGCAGAGATAACAGCGGTATCAAGAGCAAATGACAGATCAGCATTTGAACCCTTACCAGCAAGTGCAATAAATGCAGGACCATAAGCCTTACCTGTAACAACAGCAAGTTTTATAGTAGTAGCCTCAGCGTAAGCGTGGCAAAGCTTTGCCATATCCTTAACAGCGCCGTAAGCTTCAGTTTCATCATCAGCTTTGAAGCCCTCAGTATCAACAAATGTTACAACAGGGATAGCGTAAGCGTCACAAGTTCTTACAAATCTTGCGATCTTTGAGCAATCAGCAGACGTAAGCTTGTCGCCTGTCTTGTTAGTAGCAACAACGCCAACTGTAGCACCGCCAAGTGTTGCAAGTGCTGTATAAGAAGCCTTGCCATACTCAGCATTAAGCTCAGTTACACTGTCGCCATCGCAAACAGCCTTTGCAATGCCATCAGCGTCATCACCAACAGCCTCAGTTGGATCAGCAAATTCATACATTGGTACTGGTGAAAGGTTGTTCTGTGGGAGTTTTGTAAGTATATTTTTAGCAGCCTCAACAGCAGACTTATCGTCCTCACAAACAACAGCAGCAGTGCCGTTTTCAGCAGCATTTTCAGCGGAGTTCTTTATGTTTGCGTTTGGTGCAACATAAAGCTCAGCATCCTTTGCGATAACAGTGAAATCAGCAGACTCAGCGAGCATTGCTGCACAGCCTGCACAAGTGCCAGCGACAACAGCTATCTGAGGAACAACACCTGAAAGGTTAGAAGTCCACATAAGCAGTTCGCCATAAGCATTGAGAGCCTTTGAACCGTCGCTTACGTCAGCACCATAAGAATCGAATATTCCGACAACAGGAACTCCTGTCTTAGCAGCAAGGTCATAAACCTTTGCTATCTTCTTTGCCTGTGCCTCTGTCAAAGCACCGTCCTTAACAGTCACGTCCTGAGAAAAAGCATATACAGGATTACCCTCAACATAGCCAAAAGCAGTAATAACTCCAGCAAGGGAGTCACCCGCAGCAGCATAAGCGTCAAGCTCTGTAAATTTTCCTTCGTCAAACAAATATGTCAGCCTGTTTCTTGCAGCAGTAGGGGTCTGTGACGCAGCTTTAAGCTCAGCAAGAGTAGAAATTGAATCAGACATACAGTTTCCTCCATTCAAATAATTTTTGTGATAAAATAACGCAAAACTACTGGATTTTATCATATTTATACACTTAATATTATACTATTTTTTCGCCAAATTTACAAGAGTAAATTGACCTATTTCCGCATATTTTACGTTTAGTAGCATAATCAATATCGATACACGCATATTATTAAGCATTTTGCACAATAGCAAAGGGCCTCCTGACAAAAAGAGACCCTCGATAAGCGTTATTTCTTGGTGATAGCATTTCTTAAAGCCCTTAGCTCGTCAGGTTTAAGCTCTCTATACTCACCTGGTTTTAGCATGCCCAGTTTAATCGGACCGATGGCAGTGCGCTTTAGTCTTGCGACTTCAAGTCCCACAGCTTCGCACATTTTTCTTATCTGACGGTTCCTACCCTCATGGATAGTCATTTGAAGCACAACCCTGCCAGGCTGTTTGTCGAGCACGACAACTGAACACTCCTGCGTCATTTTGCCGTCTATTTCAACTCCTGAAGCAAGCTTTATGAGCTGTTCATCATTTATGTCAGGTCTTACTGTAACACGATAAGTCTTAGCGATATGCCTTGAAGGGTGCATGATATCATTGGCAAAATTTCCGTCATTTGTGAAAAGTAACAGACCCTCTGAGTTTTTGTCAAGTCTGCCAATAGGATAAACTCTTTCAGGCACTTTTGTTAGAAGCTCGGTTACGCACTTTCTATCAAGCTCATCGCTCATTGTGGTAACATATCCTCTTGGCTTGTGGAGCATGATATAATAAAGCTGTCTTTTCTTGGCAACATATATTTTTTCCCCATCAAGGGTGATTATATCCTTGCCTGCCAAAGCCTTGTCGCCAAGCTTGCAAGGTCTGCCATTGACCTTTACTCTTCCCTCTGAGATATACTCCTCTGCCTTTCTTCTTGAACAAACACCACTGTCAGACATTATTTTCTGTATACGAATCTTTTCCATATTTTCTCCTTATTTATGTACGGCTCACATTGAGCCGTTATGCAAACAATTTTTTCAGCTTATCTAGATAATAGTGGAATATATCTGGCTTTTCAGGCTCTGCAAGCATCGCATCTTCCACCGCCGTGATATCCGTTCGGGCTATTTCCACATCATTGTAGTAAAACGATGCCAGCCCTATTTTATCTCCACTTTTCACAGGCGCATAAACAAACCTTGGCAGATATATCTTTGTCTTGACTTTGTAAGCCCTGCCGTTCAAAAGCACAGCACTTGCCTGCCCTGCCTTACAATTCACGCTGTCGCTCACTCCGCCAACAACTGCAACATCAAAACTACTTTTATCCAGTGGTAGCTTTTGTTTAGATACAAAATCAAAGCAATGATCATAGAGCTTTGAGTGATCATTCCAATCATCAGGAGCATTCAAGGTAACGCATATAAGCTCTTTATTCTTTCTGTCACAGGCTGAAACAAGACATCTCCTCGCCTTGTCCGTAAACCCCGTTTTTACGCCCACAATACCCTCACAGCTTTTTAAAAGCTTGTTTGAGTTAATTAGCCAGCGGTCATACGGTGGGTTTCCATAGCACAACTCAACCTTTTCAAGGTGACATATAGCCCTGAAATCTTCATTTTTCATTGCTTCCGCTGCAAGCTTTGCCATATCCGCTGCAGTGGAATAATGCTCATCTGTATCATCATCAAGCCCTGACGGCGTTACAAAATGAGTATCATTAAGCCCCAATTGTTCAGCCTTTTTGTTCATAAGCTGAACGAACTTGCCGATACTTCCTGCCACTCTTACCGCAGCAGCATTTGCAGCGTCATTTCCGCTTGGAAGAAGCATGCCACAGCATAGATCGCGTAGAGTGACTTTGTCACCATCTTGAAGACCCATGGACGAGCCTTCGACCTTTATAGCTTCGCTGTCTACCACGAACTGCTTGTCAAGATCTTCACCACTTTCAAGCACAAGAAGCACAGACATTATTTTGGTAGTGCTTGCCATCGGACGCCTTTCATAGGCGTTTTTCTCGAACAGCACATCACCTGTTTCACCGTCTATAACTATAGCACTCTTCGCGGATATCTCACTGAGATCGTCAGCACTGACATTCATACAGCAAAAGCACATCATCATGACCGTACAAATAAATACCGCCACGCATTTCAAACAAACCACACCCTTAAAATCAATTTCAAGGATTAGTTTGCTCACTTACACTTTTAAAATTCAGTAAAATTATTCCTCGTCTTCGTTCTCGTCGTCAGACTTTTTGCCAAGAAAATCTGTTATCTTATCTATTACCTCAGGTACCATATTTATGATAGCATTCTCCTTTGTCGCATTCATTGAAAGCTGTAAAAGCTTTGCTTCGCCCTTGTAAACAGCGATAAAAGCGATAGGCTGGATAGTTACTCCTCCGCCTGAGCCACCGCCGAACGTTTCCTTTGTGCTTTTTGTTGGCAAGTCGGAGCCACCCGACGCAAAGCCAACTGATATCTTTGAAACTGGAATTATAGTAGTACCATCTGCGGTAACGATAGGCTTGCCCACAACAGTTTCGCAGTCTGCCATTTCACGGACCTTGTCCATTGCAGTTTTAACAAGTCCCTCGATCTTTGTACTTTCGCTCATTTTTCTCAACCTTTCGTATTTCAATTTGTTGCTTTAACTTCATTCTTCTTAGCCGCAAGCTCTTTACTGCGACGCTTGGCAGCACGCTTTTTCTTACGTCTGCCTGAAAGATATATTTTAAGAAAATTAACGCCCGTGCAAAACCCTATTGCTATCAAAGTGCTTGGTCTTACCCTGACTAAAGTATGAACGTCATATCCGAACTTTTTTTCATCAAAAATGCAGTTCACATCAGCTTTTTTAAGCTTTACTGTAAAAACACCCGCAAGTATTGCAATGGTATTGAAAAGCCCTGCCTGCACCTTGCCGTATAGCATAGCCGCTTCGTAAGCGTCCTCTTTTCCAACGTCAAGAACTATCCTTGTGTCTGTAAAGCGTATAGCTTTCAGAAGCTTTTTAAAATATTTCCAACCCATTGGAATATAAGGCTTTACCTTTTTATACTGCGCTTTCAGCTCATCAAGCTTGCTTTTTTTCTTACCTTTAGACTTAGAAACCGACTTCTTTTCACCCTTATCCTTTTTATGAAAAAGCTTTCCGGCAAAGCCCTTTTTCTCCTGCTTCACAGTTATTACCTCGGGTTTGTCCTCTGCACCAGCTTCAACATTGGTATCAGTATCAATATCAGAGATAACTTCCTGCTTATCCTCTACATCAGACACGCTGACATTTTCATCTGCTTCATTCTTTTCTATTTTTTCAGACTTAGCTTCAACAATTTGCTCGGACACTTCTCCTGTTTTATCAGGCGTATCATCAGTCTGTGGGATAGGTAAGCTTTCTTCAATATTGTCCTCAAACTCCTCAAAATCATCAAAACTATCCTCAGGCAGTTCAGCTTTTTTTGATCTTTTCTGTTTTTTCTTCTTAGGCTTTCGTGGATAAATGTCAAAAAACATATACCGTACTTTAAGATCAAAGCCTTTTTTATTCAGATCTATCTGTGCCGTAATGGAAAAATGCAGCAGGATAACAATAACCGCTATAATACCAAGCAGTATCCATAAAACAATTATCGTTATCATCTCCCCTCACGGTCATACTTTATTCTTCCGTATCATTCTCTTTTGTTATCTCGTCAATGGTTATCTGCTCCTGCTTATCAGGGATAGGCGGCAGATCGTCCAGGCTTGACAGCCTAAAACAACGGAGAAAATTGTCCGTCGTCTTGTATGCAATAGGTCTGCCAGGCAGGTCAAGTCTGCCAGCTTCTGCAAGCAAACCCTTATCCACAAGAGAATTTACAACTCCCGAGGAGTCAACTCCCCTGACGTGCTCCACAAAGCCCTTTGTTACAGGCTGATTGTATGCGACTATTGTCAGCGCCTCCATTGCCGCAGGGCTAAGAACAGAGTTTTTCTTTATCTCCAAAGCCGCCTTAATGAATGTCGCAAGTTCTTCTTTTGTGGCAAGCTGATATGACCCATTAAGGCTCAGAAGCGTAATTCCGCTTTCAGCCTTGCTGTATTTATCCGCCAAAGAGCTAAGAGCTTCCTCAAGCTGATCTTTGACGATACCAACTGCCTCGCATAGCTTCTCGCTCTCCACAGGCTCTCCGCTTGCAAAAAGCACAGCCTCGACGGCTGCCTGTATATTTGAATGTTCCATAGATTATCCCTTTTCTTATTTTATCCGTAGCACCAGAAATTATTGTCTCCGTCATCGCCCACAGGTGAATATCCCCAATAATATCTTCTTTTTGCCCAGTAATTAGGCTTGAACACTGTGTCAGGGGTGATATCCTCAAGCTGTTCGATTAGCCTTATCTCCTCCATAGTGGCTTCATCAGGCTGTTCGGGCTCAGGCTTTGCCATAGCAGGCTCGGTATATAAATCAACACTGTCTATCTTTTCAGATATCTGCTCCATTTCTGCCATGACCTCCTCAGCTGACTTCACAGGAGCATACGCCGCAACGACTTCACCTGATATGCGCTCGGATTTTGCAGATATATACCGCTTTGACTGAGAAGCTTCTTCACGCTCTGCGTCAACATCAGCAACTTCTTCTATCTCATCTGCAGGCTCATCGTCAAGTATATTTTCTATAGGCTCAGGCTCGGGAACAGCATCTGCCGCTTCACTTTCGATAACAACGGGCTTATCGAAGTCGGACTCGACTTTTTTGTTCTTTGAAGCCTTGTTGAAAAAAATCTTTGAGTTATCGTCATTGAGAAATATCCTGCCAGACTTTGTAAGCTCCAATATAGCAAGAAAAGTAGCGACTTTCTCGCTTTTCTCCGTCATGCCGTCATAAAGGTCGCCCATATCGCATTCACCATGCTTATAAAGTCTTTTAAGGACATGGATTATCTTTGATGTGACCGATACTATCTTATGTGAAACTATCGGCTCGAACATCTTCGCTTTCAGTGGAACGCTCTCACGGGCTTTCTTTGATATGCCCATATAAGCGTCATAAAGGCACTGAGGGTCATGCTCACGGGTATAGGTCTTGTTTACAGGAAGTTTTATCGCCGTCCTTATAAAAACAAGGTCGCCAACGTAAACTTCACGGAGAGTCTGTGCCGCCTGTTTGCACAGAGAATACTCGATGATCCTGCCTTCAAGCTCTTTTTTAAGCTCTTTTGACTCCTCGTCATGAGGCAGCAGCGAACAGGTCTTTATGTATATAAGGCGTGCCGCCATTTCAAGAAAATCAGCGGCATCCTCATAATCCTCGTGGTCAAGATCATTGATATAGTCCATATACTGTTCAAGGAGCAAAGATATCTCAATATCGTAAATATTCAGTTTGTGCTTGCTGATAAGGTGAAGAAGCAAGTCAAGCGGTCCTTCAAACATATCCAGCTTGAACTGAGCAGCACTCATTTACGTTTTTCCTTTCATGAACAGTTTTATTTCAAAAATATCGCTTTTAGTATAGGGTCTACCCAGAACGTAAGCTTATCCATTATCCAGAACATACCATTTTGCAACCAACCTATAGGCGTATCAAGAACGCCTGTTACAACAAGTATCATAAATGCAATAGCGATATAGTTCTGATACTGTGCCATAAAGCGATCTACCTTGCTGCTTGTAAAGTAAGAAAGTATCTTCTGACCGTCAAGCGGTGGGATAGGTATAAGGTTGAACACTGCAAGTCCCACGTTTATAGCTGTAAAGTAATATAATATAAGCGACACATAGTAAAGTGCTATAGAATAATGCACTATATAAAGAACATAGAAAAGCTTATAAAGAACTATTCCGATAAGTCCCATTATGATATTTGAGATAGGACCTGCGGCTGCCGTGAGCGCCATGCCCTTTCTGTAATTCTTAAACCTGATAGGGTTTACCTGAACAGGTTTACCCCAACCAAAACCTATGAAGAATATGCACAACGCACCAATAGGGTCAAGATGTGCAAGAGGGTTAAGGGAAAGTCTGCCCTGATAGCGTGGAGTATCATCCCCAAGCTTTGTTGCCGCCCATGCGTGAGCGTACTCATGGATAGGTATACACATGAAAATTACGATGAGCTTTGCACCGTAATCAAGAATTTTCTGCGGATCCATATTTTCATGACCTCCTGTCATTTCAAAACAAAATTACACAAATCACAAGTGTAATTATACACTATTTTCAATGAAATTTCAAGGCATTTTGTCTTTATTTTTAATCGAAAACGATAAATATATGCGATTTTACGGAAATTTCAAAAAAAATCTCAAAAAGCCCTTGCAATTTCTTTTCAGTTATGCTATAATATTAAATATTGTGAATAATAGTATTGCATTTTTAAGGGTAAAGGAGGTGCAGCGTAATGGCAAAATGCGAGATCTGCGGTAAGGGCGTTACTTTTGGTATCAAGGTATCACACTCACACAGAAGAACAAACAGAACTTGGAAGCCAAATGTAAAGAGAGTTAAAGCTGTTGTAAACGGCACTCCTTGTCACATTTACGCTTGCTCAAGATGCCTGCGTTCAGGTAAGGTAGAAAGAGCTTAATGCTTGAATATTCCAAAAAATCGACTAGCTTCGCTAGTCTTTTTTTTATGCTTTTTAAGATACAAAAAAACCGGAGCCGAGTGTCATACTCTGCTCCGATTTTTATTATGCAGCGTGTCTGCCAAATGTTCTCTTATTCTCAGGCGGTGCAAAAACAGAATTAGCACCTGACGATGAATTGTCACTGTTCATATTGTTGTTGCTGAAACCGTGGTCGGTCTTATATATCATATCATAGTAGATTATAGCATTGGAGATGTTAATTCGCTCCTCGGCATAATTTGAATAATTACTGATATAATCCTCGTCCACAACACCATCGTTTATTCGTGCGTTACAAGAATCCTGACAGTACGTTTCATTCACAGTGGTCTTGAACAGACCCTGATCGTTGTCCATATACACTGGGTTAGGATCATCTTTATATACTTGATTGCATGACACCGACGTTGCCACATTTTTGTAATCCGTAAGATCAAAATATGTGTTTTTCTGGCTATCATAGTAAACAGTATCTGTTACAAAATTGCCGTTTGGGAAGATAACAACATTTTCCTCGTTATCAGCGACAGAAAAGATATCATGACCAAGTGCATAGACATTTGAGAAGCCAAACATATTTCCAAGTGTTGGCTGAACGTCATACATACCCATTATCTGCTTGACCTCTGTAGGCTCATATCCGCCGTCCTTTGACCAGATTATAAAAGGCACTTTTCTGTTAAGATTGTAGTAGAAATCGTCAACAGGAACATAGCCCTCATCATCTTCTGTAAGCACAGAATCGGTGAAAGGATTATAGTTGAAATATCGGTCATACTCCTCTGCCTTTATCTTTGCGTCATGGTCACCATAAATAACAACTACAGTGTTATCAAGAAGTCCTGCATTGTCAAGTTCTGTCATGAACTGACCGATAGCCTGATCTGCATAGTGAACAGACTTAAAATAAGATCCAAGCTTTGTACCCTCAAGGAACGGTGCAGATTTTTCCTCATACATCCCGTCCTCTTCGTTGTACATCTTATACTTGAAATCTACCTCATAGTCGCTCACACGCTCAATGTCAGTAAACGGCGTATGGTTTGTGAGCATAAGGAACGCACCATACCACTTATCATGCTCCTTGTTTATCTTCTCGATCTTTGGCACTGCCTGTCTGAAGAACGATTTATCTGACAGACCAAGACCAATAGTTTCATCAATGTTAAAATCTTTGTTATAGTTAAAGAAATCATCATAACCAAGGGAATGATGTAGATTAAGTCTGTTCCAGTAAGAGCCGTTGTTGCCGTGCATACTGAAAGTATAATAGCCCTTCTTCTTAAGCATTTTCTGGGTAGTTGTGTAATCTCTGTCCCAATAGTTGATAGCAACTGTACCGCTTGAAGCTGGCATAAGTGAAGAAGCAAAGGTAAACTCGCTATCTGAGCTTGTTCCCACACTCTCTTGAGCGTAGAAATTTGAGAAATAAAGACCCTCTCTCGCAAGCTTGTTCATATTAGGTGTAAGCTCTTCTCCGTTTATATATGTATCCATACAGAATTGCTGAAAACTTTCAGCGTGGATAACTATAATGTTCTTACCCTTGAAAATATTTGTGTACTTGTTACTCTTTTCTGAAGTTTCCTCAGTTTTCGACTTATCATCATAAAACTTATTGAAAACCTCCTCGCTCTCCTCATAGCCAAACATCATATTTATTTTCGCATGAGTGCAGGAAATAACATCGCTGAACTGATATGTGTAAAGACCAAAAGTGCCAAGAACATATTCTCTGTTCCACTGCTTAGCGAGTCTTGAATAATCAGTGCCGGTAAGTGTTGAACAGAAAATTCCTGCAAGACCTATAGAAACACAAAATGTTCCAAGAGCATATCCACGGCGCTTTCTCTTTTCCTTGACCTCGGTGATATAATCTCTTGTACGTCTTTTAAGAAGTATGTACACAACTATGATCGCAGGGATATCCCACAGGAAAATAAGATCCTTTGGTTCCATGATGTTCTCAGTAACAGCGTCCATTACTCCGCCGAGCTGTGAAGCCGTTGAAATAAGCGACACTGAGATGAATGATTTATAGTTTGTATAATAAATTGAGTTCGCCGTACAAAGAATAGAAAAGATTATGGTGAGTATAAGCAGATATACAAATTGCTTTCTTGGCTTTTTAAACACATATGAAATTAGAGCAAGCAACAGTATAACTGCCATATCAGCCATGAGCGGTTTTATCTGGCTGTAATTAAACTTAACAGTAAATGCTCTAAGAAGAAATCCATTCAGAACAGATGCAAATACAAATGTTAGAAACAAGATGTTATCCTTCAGATATCCGCCTATTCCGCTGCGGATCTTTGTTATGACCTTATTCATTTATATCTCCTTTTCAATTTACTTTATTCAGTCGCAAAGAATATTGTATAATTTTTTCTGATAAAAGTCAAGCATATTAAAACCTTTTCAGTGAAATACACAAAACTTTCCTCAAACTAGCCAACTAATTTAAAGGCAATATTCCTTGAACAAAGTATATTTTACTCCCATTGAACCTTAATGTCAACAAATTAAGCTGAAATTTCAGCTATTTTTCACTTTTGTAATAATCGTGTAAAACAATTTACACTTTATGTATATTAAAATAATTTAACTGTACAATAATCTCAATGTGCTTTTGTTTATATGAAATAAATATATTAAAATCGACAAAGTTTTTTGTCAAAAATCAAAAATAATTGAAAATAGTATGGAAATACATTATAATATGAATGTCTGAGCATAACAATGATCACGGAGGAAAACAATGATAAAACTTATTGCAACTGACATGGACGGCACTTTGCTTGACGATAACAAGCAGCTTCCCAAAAATTTTGACAACATAGTAAAACGGCTGTTTAATAAAAATATCAGATTTGTTATTTCAAGTGGCAGAAGCTACTGCACGCTAAAAAAACAGTTTTCTGAATATCTTGACGACATGACATTTATTTGCGACAATGGTGCATATGTTGTTGATAAAGGAAAACTTCTTTCGGTTTCAGTGTTGCCAAAGGATACCGTTAAAGAAGCTGTTAGATTTTGCGACAATTTAGGACTTACAGTCCTTCTTTGCGGAAAAAATGGCACATGGCATAACTCAAGAAATGATAGTCAGCACCAAGAAATAGCTTCATACTATGTAAATCAAGTAAAAATGGAGGATCTCACCCTAGTCGACGATGATATTTTCAAGATAGCCGTTTTTGAAGAAAGCGGCATTGAAAATGACGGCTACTGCAAGCTTGAAGAACGCTTCGGCGAAAATTTCAACGTACAGCTTTCAGGTAAATACTGGACGGATATAATGAATAAGGGCGTAACAAAAGGCACTGCACTGCGAACCATAGAAAACCGTATTGGAGTTCGATATGAAGAAACCATGGCTTTCGGCGATTATCTTAACGATGTTGATATGCTCAACAATTCTTACTACAGCTTTGCAATGTCAAATGCTCATGAGTCTATTAAAAAGGTAGCAAATTTCATGACAGGCTCAAACAATGACAACAGCGTTATGAAAGAAATCGAAAAACACTGCCTTGCATAAATAAAACATAAACAAAGCGATCTGACCAAAAATCAGACCGCTTTTTCTTATAATCTCATTTTAAAATCATCATAGCCGAACTCTTTTATAAGCTCCAACTCGCCGTCAAGCTTTTGAAGATATATTGACGGCAAAGGCATTCCGTTGAAAGTGTTGTTTTTACACATGGAATATATAGCCATATCACAGAAAACAAGCCTGTCACCCTCTTTAAGAGGCTCGTCAAAGGAATAGTCACCAATTATATCTCCTGCAAGACAGGTCGGACCGCCAAGGCGATATGTGTAAGCCTTTTCGTCTGCCTGCCCTGAACCGATGATAATCGGTCGGTAAGGCATTTCCAGAACGTCAGGCATATGACAGGCTGCTGATGCGTCAAGGATAGCAAGATCCATGCCGTTTTTAGCCGTGTCTATCACCTCTGAAACAAGATATCCTGCATTAAGTGCCACAGCTTCACCAGGCTCAAGATAAACCTGAACACCATATTTGTCATGAAGATAATTCACACACTCGATAAGGGTATCTAGATCATAGTCATCACGGGTTATGTGATGTCCACCACCAAGATTTATCCATTTCATATTGTAAAGATACTTTCCGAACTTCTCCTCAATATGTGGTATCGTTCTTTTTAGCACATCAGAGCCTTGCTCACACATAGTATGAAAATGCAGACCATCTATGCCATCGATAAGACTATCATCAAAATTATCTAAAGTTGTTCCGAGCCTTGAATTTTTGAAGCATGGATTGTAGATATCCGTTTCGATCTCCGAATACTCAGGATTGCACCTTATTCCACAGGATATCTTCCTGTCGCTTTTTTCAACAATGCCCTTGAATTTCTGCCACTGTTTCGGTGAGTTGAACACGATATGGTCGCATATCTGAACAAGCTCATTCATGTCCTTTTCTGTGTATGCAGGAGAATAAACATGAACTTCTCCGTCAAACTCTTCCCTCCCAAGCTTTGCCTCATAAAGACCGCTGGCGGTAGTGCCTTTCAAGTGCTGTGATATCATAGGATATGTGCTATACATGGAAAAAGCTTTCTGTGCCAAAAGTATTTTACAACCCGTTTTCTTCATGACATTATCCAAGATAGTCAGATTTTTTAGAAGCTTTGCTTCGTCAACAACATAACAAGGGGTTTTCACCTTAGAAATATCAAACATTCTTTTCCTCCACGGCTCATCTATATGAACCATCGTTGATAAAGTTTACTGTAATATTTTTGTTTTTCATTCTTGCGTCCATAAAAACACTAAGAACACCCTTGGCAAATTCAAGACTCTCCTCAGGAATATCGTCAAAGTCATGTATCATTATTTCCAATGGCTCTTCGACTTCACAGAGCTTCTCATAAAGCTTGTCGCCGTTAGCTATAGAATCCATATCATGAGCAAGTGCCTTGCTGACATATGGGTAAAACATATCAGCATTTACCATTTTAACATCGTCTATCATCAATATCATTTACTCGTCCCCCATAAATTTTACTGCTGTTCCGTATGCAATGACCTCAGCCGCGCCTGCCGCAATAGCAGATGAAGCATATCTTATATTAACTACTGCATCAGCACCCAATTGTTCAGCTTCAACCACCATTCTCTTCGTGGCAAGAGCTCTTGCATCATTCATCATCTCATTATAGGCTGTAAGTTCTCCGCCGACAAGATTTTTAAAGCTCTGCATGATATCCTTTCCGACATTTTTGGTCTGGATAGTTGAGCCTTTGACAAGCCCAAGCATTTCAAGCTTTTTGCCAGAAATATAATCAGTATTTACTAAGATCATCGTCTTCGCCTTTCTTTATTTCTTTTATACGCTGAATAAGCACCGTTATCGCAACGCCTGACAGCAAGGCAGGAACTACCAAAGCAATTATCTTTGCAAGCATGGGAACACCATTCATATATGCAAAAATAACGCCAATAGCTATATAATAAATAGATATCAAAGCAACTATCACAACTGGTGCTATCATTTTTTTTGTTTTGGTTTTCACTTTTCGTCACCTTTAATCAAAAACCATTTTCTTTTTGCCGTTTTTGTTTCGTGGATACTCTCTTATCCTGATGATATTGGCTGTATTCACGATACTTTCGTTTCTGTCATCACCCTGAGTAACTCTTACCCAGCCATCGCCTATCTCTTCAAGTGTGCAGTCTATAATTGATGAAAGCGAGCCTCCCTGCGAAACTGTATAAACAAGCACCTCTTGTCCGAGATATCTCGCAAAAGCTTCTTCGATCTTCATTTTTTGTTCTCCTATTAGTCAACAAGAACAGGATCAAAGTTCTCTGTCCAAGGCAGACCCCACTTGTTAAGTGCGTCCATGAATGGATCCGGATCAAACTCCTCTATATTGTGTACGCCCGGCTTTTTCCACTTGCCTGTGAGTATCATCATTGCGCCTATCATTGCAGGCACGCCTGTTGTGTAGGAGATAGCCTGTGAACCGACTTCCTTATAGCACTCCTGATGATCGCATACGTTGTAAACGTAATATGTCTTGTCCTTGCCGTCCTTTTTGCCCTGGAAGATACAACCGATATTTGTCTTACCCTTTGTTCTTGGGCCGAGTGAAGCTGGATCAGGAAGAACTGCTTTAAGGAACTGTAGCGGTACTATCTTCTTGCCCTCAAAGTCGATAGGCTCGATAGAAGTCATGCCCACGTCCTCAAGGCATTTAAGGTGTGTGAGATAGCTTTGACCAAATGTCATGAAGAAACGTATCCTCTTGATACCCTTGATGTTGAGAGCCAGTGATTCAAGCTCTTCGTGGTGGAGAAGATACATATCCTTTTCGCCCACTTGATCGAAGTTATAAACTCTCTTTATCTCCATTGGCTCAGTTTCTACCCACTTGCCGTCCTGAATATAAGAACCCTTTGCGGAAACTTCTCTTATGTTTATCTCAGGATTGAAGTTCGTTGCGAATGGATAGCCATGATCGCCTCCGTTGCAGTCAAGGATATCTATATAGTTTATTTCATCAAAATAATGCTTCTGAGCATATGCACAGAAAACACCTGTTACACCCGGGTCAAAGCCAGATCCGAGAAGCGCTGTGATACCAGTCTTTTCAAATCTCTCTCTGTAAGCCCACTGCCACTTATATTCAAACTTTGCAGTGTCCTCTGGCTCATAGTTCGCTGTGTCAACATAATCTACTTTACACTCAAGGCAAGCGTCCATGATGTGAAGATCCTGATAAGGCAGAGCCACGTTGATACAAATATCAGGCTTATACTCTTTCATAAGAGCCACAAGCTCGGGCACGTTGTCTGCGTTCACCTGTGCAGTTGTGATATTTGTCTTGGTCTTATCCTGAAGTTCCTCCTTGAATTTATCGCACTTTGACTTTGTTCTGCTGGCGATACAGATATCAGTAAACACCTCGCTGTTCTGACAGCACTTGTGTATAACTACACCTGCAACTCCGCCTGCACCGATTATCAATGCTCTTGACATATTAGATCATTCCTTTCTAAATTTATTATCAACAGCAATCCCAATTATAGATAACATCATCAAAATCGAGATTTTTAAGCTTTTGTCTGTTTATGAAAAATCCGCAGATACCTGCATCTCCCCACATTATCTTCTCATCGCCATTGCCGAAATCGCTGTCAAGCTGCAAAAGCAAAAAGTCATACTTGGTATCTTCATTACGAGGGTCCCACTGCGTAAAAGCAGGATAGCCACCTATCTTATGACCATAAGCGTTCTGATAGTTCTGCTCATAAGCCTCTATCTCATCAGCAGGAGCGATATCCATGTCCATAAGAGAATTTATTTTCTTTTTCGGTTGAGCAGCATTATAGTACTCACAAAACATCTTCTCAAACCTAACGTCAGATTCGCTCATAACGTCAGCACTTGAAGTGAATTTCAAGCCAAACTCGCCATTTACCGGCATACTGTACTCTCCGTCAAGTCCGTTTTCCTTGAACTTGGCTTTGACTTCTCCCTCAGTAACGGTCTTGTCAATATCCTTGTGATAAACTATTCTGAACGTGTCTTGACAAGCAATACCATCTAATGACATTCCGTAAACATCATCATTTAATATCCAAAACTGCAATAATCCGCTTTTTGGAAACTCCTCAATATCAGTCACCTGCGAACAAACTATCTGAGCCAGCAGCCTTAACTGTCTGCCTTTTTTGTCCTCTGGGATAGTGCCGTCATGTGGAACATAGCCCATTCCGCCAACCTTGCTCTCAAAAATAGAGGGTCTATTATCCACAAGTTCTAGCCTCACGCAAGGTGTTAACGTCTTTTTCTCAACAGCTTTAAGTGCCTGCTCGGCAACTTTAAGTTCTGTTTCGTGGTCTAAAGTTTCCTCTGCTGATTCATTTTGCACATTGGCGTCAGTATTCTTTTTCTTAAAAATATCAAATAACCCCATGTTTTCCCCTTTTATTTATAAAAATACAAAAGTATCTCTCTCAGCAGCTTGCAGGCAAGTGCTGTTGAGCGTCCTGTCTGATCGTACACAGGTGAAAGCTCGTTCACATCAAAGCCCACAATATTGAGCTTTGCAACTTCCTCCACTGCGAACATAAGCTCCTTGAAAGTAACTCCGCCTGCCTCTGGAGTACCAGTGCCGGGAAACTCTGAAGGATCAAGCACATCAAGGTCAAGTGTAAAGTAAACAGGCTTTCCCTGAAGTTTTTTTACTATGCTGTCAAGTCTGAAGAAGCCGAACTTCTCCATAAAAGTATGCTCTTTCGCAAACCTGAACTCGTCCCTGTCACCGCTTCTGATGCCAAATTGATATATCTTTCCGTCGCCCACAATATCCCAACATCTGTGGAGCACGCAGGCATGAGATTCTTTCACGCCAAGGTAATCGTCCCTAAGATCGGCATGAGCGTCAAAGTGAACGATATGCAGATCTGGATATTTCTCTGCCACAGCTCTAACTGCACCGAGAGTGACAAGGTGTTCGCCACCTATCATGCAAGGCACTTTGCCGTCATCAAGTATTTCTGATGTACGGCTTTGGATATCCCTCAGTGCGCCCTCAGGATTGCCAAATGGCAGTTCAAGATCGCCGCTGTCGAACACATTCACATCAAGGAGGTCCTTATCTTGATATGGTGAATAAGTCTCAATGCCGAAGCTCTCATTGCGCATTGCAGAGCTTGCAAATCTTGTACCCGGTCTGAACGAAGTCGTGCTGTCATATGGTGCGCCGAAAAGGACTATCTTTGAATCATCATATTCACAATCACAGCCTATAAAGGTATGAACATTCTTTTCCATACTTCTCTCCTTTAGTCACAGTCCTCAAGTACATCAAGGACGTAATTCGGCAGTGCGAAACAGCCCTTGTGAAGCTCTGTGTTATAATATCTTGTCTTTATGCCGAACTTTTTCCACTCATCAGCCTTAAGGTCATATATAGGGTGAAGATTTTTCGAGGCAAAGCCGAAAAGCCAATGACCCGACGGATAGGTAGGTATATGTGTCTGATAGACCATTGAAACTGGGAACGCACTGCCTATTCTTCTGTGTGTGCGCTTTACCATATCCACATAGGAATCATAATAAGTGCTTTCATGTTGGTTTATAAGTATTCCGCAGTCGGTGAGCGCCTTTGAGCAGTTGCCGTAAAATTCTTTTGTAAAAAGTCCCTCTCCAGGTCCAAACGGGTCGGTTGAATCAACAATAATAAGGTCATATTCATTTTCCTTGCGGCGAACGAATTTCAGACCGTCCTCAATATCTGTCTCTTATACACATCTCCGAGCCCACGAGACTGCAGCTAA
>ENA-OYYR01000398-OYYR01000398.1-human-gut-metagenome-genome-assembly--contig:-NODE-398-length-21217-cov-8.167754_pt1 | contig 21217 bp, 17 predicted proteins | sample MGYA00244066_ERZ653454 | MGnify/ENA primary metagenome ERZ653454 (study PRJEB26926, sample SAMN06165163) | human gut metagenome | biome: ENVO:00009003; feature: ENVO:2100002; material: ENVO:00002003...
TCTGTGTCAGCGCGTACAAGCGCGAGCCACGTCCGCCGGCAAGGATCATTGCCACAATTTCTTTTGCCATAGCTTTATTCTCCCCTTTTACACATTTCCGGATTTATTGGATTTGGAAATGGTTTGACTGTGTTGTGCGGATACGCCCCCGGTCACTCCTCGGTCTTGGCGGCCTTTTTGGCGCGGGGCTTGCGGGCAGGCTTTTCGGCTGCCGCGGGGGCAGCTTCAGCGGGCTCGGCTTTGGGTTTGCGGCCCCGCTTGGCGGGTGCTGCTTCGGGTGCGGCAGCAGCTTCTGCCTTGGGCTTCCGGCCGCGCTTGGCCGGAGCCTTTTTAGGTGCAGGTTCCGCTTCTGCCTTTGCCTTGCGGGTGGAGGTCTTTTTGGGCTTTTCCTCCTTCACGGCAGGCTCAGCCTTGGCGGTCTTCGTGGTCTTGGCGGCTGTCTTTTTGGCAGCGGTCTTTTTCACGGTCTGGGCCGTCTTGGCCGGATCTGCTGCCTTGCGGGTGCGCTTGGTGGGCACCTCAAAATACAGGGTGCTCATGGGCGGCAGGGTGATGGTAATGCTCTGCTCAAAGCCATGCAGGGGCTTCTTGTGGGTGCGCACGGACTTGTTATGGACCGCGCCGGAACCGCCGAAGGCCTCGTCATCGCTGTTCAGCACTTCCTTGTATGTACCTGCCACAGGTGCGCCCAGGGCATAGCCCTCGCGCAGGACGGGGTTGAAGTTGCAGACCACCAGGATCTGCTTGCCGTTTGCGTCCTTGCGCAGGAAGGCGACCACGCTCTGCTTGGAGTCATCGGGCACGATCCACTGGAAGCCCTCCCAGCTGTAATCGATCTGCCAGAAGGCAGGGTGCTCTTTATAGAAGGCGTTCAGGGTCTTGACGTAGTTCTGCAGCTCGGTGTGCTTGTCGTAGTCCAGCAGCATCCAATCCAGCTGCTTTTCCTCGTTCCACTCCGTGAACTGGCCAAACTCCTGCCCCATGAACAGCAGCTTCTTGCCGGGGTGGGCCATCATGTAGCCGAAGAAGGTGCGCAGGTTGGCAAACTTAGCATCGTACTCGCCCGGCATCTTGTTGATCAGGCTGCCCTTGCCGTGCACTACTTCATCGTGGCTGATGGGCAGCACAAAGTTTTCGCTGAAGGCATAGAAGAAGCTGAAGGTGACCTTGTTGTGGTTGCCCGCGCGGAAGAGCGGGTCGGTCTTCATGTAGCTGAGCATGTCGTTCATCCAGCCCATGTTCCACTTGAAGTTGAAGCCCAGGCCGCCGTCGCTGGCCGGTTTGGTGACCATGGGCCATGCGGTGGACTCCTCCGCGATCATGCACTTGTGGGGGTGGCGGCCCAGAACCGTATCGTTCAGCTTGCGCAGGAAAGCCACTGCTTCCAGGTTCTCCTTGCCGCCATTCTTATTGGGCTCCCATTCGCCCTGCTTGCGGTTGTAATCCAGATACAGCATGGAGGCCACGGCATCCACGCGCAGACCATCGATGTGGTACTGCTCCAGCCAGTACAGGGCGCTGGAGATCAGGAAGCTCTGCACCTCGCTGCGGCCGAAGTCGAACACCATGGTGCCCCACTCCTTATGCTCGCCGCGCTTGGGGTTGGGGTCCTCGTAGCAGGCCTCTCCGTCAAAGTTGTACAGGCCGAAGCCATCCTTCGGGAAGTGGGCGGGCACCCAGTCCATGATGACACCGATGCCGGCCTCATGCATCTTGTCCACAAAGGCCATGAAGTCCTTGGGGGTGCCGTAGCGGCTGGTGGGGGCAAAATAGCCCGTGACCTGGTAGCCCCAGCTGCCGTCGAAGGGATACTCCATCACGGGCAGCAGCTCCACATGGGTGTAGCCCATCTCCCGGATGTAGGGGATCAACTCGTCGGCCAGCTCAGAATAGTTATAGGGAACCTTCTCGTCCTTCAGCTTCCAGCTGCCCGCGTGAATCTCGTAGATGTTCATCGGGCCGTTGATCACGTCCGCCTTTTTCTGAGCAGTCTGCCAGGCATCATCGTGCCAGGCAAAGCCGGTGATATCGTAGACCTTGCTGCCGTTGGAGGGCCGGGTCTCCGCGTGGAACGCATAGGGGTCAGCCTTGTAGATCAGGTCGCCGCCCCGGGTGGTCACACAGTACTTGTAGACATCGTATTCCTTTACGCCGGGGATGAACAGCTCCCAGACAGAATCCCCATCCACTTTGCGCATCGGGTGGCTGCCCGGCTTCCAGCTGTTGAAATCGCCCACCACACTGATGGCGGCTGCATGGGGTGCCCAAACACGGAACACCACACCGGACTCTCCGGCGCGGGTCTCAAGGTGTGCACCAAAGTAACGGTATGCTTCGCAGTTGTTGCCCTGCTTGAACAGATAAATCGGCAGATCCGAGGGATCTTTCTGGATCTTTTCTTCCGTCGGTCTCATAAACAGCTCCTCCCCGTACAGGCCGCAGTGAGCCTATACCTTTGTACTCTCTTATATTAAAGAATTTTGTCCGATTTTTCAAGGGCTTTCCGTCAAAATCTACTATAATCTTTTCGTCAATATTTTTTCATTGTGGTCAACTTATCCAATTTTACACAAGAATTCTCGGCAAACTTTACAGAATATAGGGCAAAAAGAAAGACCCGCCTCATTTTTCCTGCAAATCCAGGAAACTGAAGCGGGTGCTTTTTCAAATTTTTCCGTGTGCTATGCGGTTCAGCCTACAACGTAAACGTTGACCTGAATGGCTCCATTGATGACCGACTCTGCGTAGGTCTCATAGAACAGGTCCACCAGGATCTGGCCCTTCTGCACCGCGATACCGGTGTCGGTGGCAACGGCATAACCGTAAACAAAGCTGCCGTCCGTGGAAGTGATATACAGCAGCGTGCCATAGGGGATGACGCTGGGGTCAACGGCAACGGTGCCGTAGCCCAGGCCCAGGCCCGACGAGCCCTTGCCCGTGCGGGAATAATAGCCCGTGGCCTTGCCGGTGAGGACCTGGCTGTACGAGGCGGGGGCGTTGGTGGTGCCGTCCGGCCCGGTCAGGGGAGAAACGGGCGCACCGGCACCATAGGTCTTGATGACATGGTCGGTGGGCTCCACCGTGGTGGTCACATCCACCACCATGCTGTTTTCCAGCTCGCCGTCCACATACTTTTCGCGGGTGGTCACGGTCTGCTGACCCTCCGCGCCATGCTGCAGGGTGGTGGCCCGGCCGGTGTTGCGGAAGTACAGGCTGGTGTAGACATACTGGGTGTCGTAGGGGATGGTCTGGGTCTCCACCTTGTCCTGGTAGTCCACCCGGTGCACCGTGATCTCACTGCCCGCAGTGACCAGCTGATCCAGCGCAGGCTCGGTGTAGTCATCTGCCTCCAGGGTGATGCCGGCGCGCTCCAGCGCCTCGGCAACGGTGCCAAAGGCCATCTTCACCGGGTACTCCTGGCCGTCGGCCTGGATGTTCACGGTGAAGGCCCGCTCAATGTTCAGGGTGGCAAGATTGCCGCTGAACGCGGTGTAGTAAACGTGGTCGCCCTCTTCGGCCTCAATGCCGGAAAGGCTCATGACGCGGGCAGGGTCAGTCTCACTGCTGACCACCAGCTGACGCGCACCATCGGAGTCGGTGACGTAGGTCAGCCGCAGATTCGCGGCGGTCACGGCCAAAGTGAACACAAGGCTCACTGCCATGACGCAGAACGCCAGCACACGGGGTGTGACCGCACGAGCGCGGTCAGACAATGCTTTTTGAAATTTGACGGAAGCGATACGAGACAACTCCTCTCTTTTCATCATTTTGGAATGCGGCGGGCTCTTCCTTTGCCCGCAAAGCGCAGGGCATTTTTCCCTGCAAAGGGCCGTCTTTTTATACGGCGTTTTACTTCCTGAGAAATAAAATTTAGACGCTCCAACGTGTGTATGATCCGTTGAGCGGGCACTATTTTAGCAGACGATGGCCCATTTGTCAAATCCGCGCGCTTCGGTTTGACAATTGTTTCACATAGTTTTTTGTGCAATCTGTACATTGTTTTCCTTGATTCAGAATGATTTCGAGCGTTTCCTTCTGAAATTTTCCCAAAAAATTGGTCGTATTCGTTCATAATTTTTTAACATTTCAAATCTGTTTTCCGGGGTGAAATCGCCGGGTTCTTTTGCACATTCCGGCGCATCAATCATGCGTAATCCGACATTTTGCGGCACAAATTCCCCGCTGTTTTCCTGCCGGAAATAACGGGGAGTTTCTCCGCAGTTTCTGTCAAAAACCGGCTTCCAGCAAAATGCCGAAAGATAAAAAACGCCATAAAAAAAGACCGCGCTTCCGTGCCCTGCCGCAAACCGGTACAATGGGGTCAAAAAGAAGAAAGGAAGGTTTTTATGCAGATCAAGATCACTCCCCGCACGCTGGGCGGCACCGAATTCACAGCCCAGCCCGCCCGGCTGCACCTGGGCGCACAGAACGCCGAGGGCGTGGACCGGCTGGTGTTCCAGCTGCCTGCGGAATGGGCCGGTTGCAGCGTCACCCTGCACATCCGCCACAGCGACGGCACCCTTGCCGCACCCCTTGTGCTGGATGCAGCGCACAGCGCGCCCGTGGGCCGCAGCTTCACGGGCTGGCCCGCCGGGCAATGGATGCTGGCCGCCACCGACGGCAGCGGCTATACCGCTTACACCCGCCCGGGCCGATACGATGTCTACGACATTCTGCCCACCGACGGCACCGAGGAGGAGCCCAGTCCCTCGGTGTACGAACAGTTCATCGCCCAGGTATCGGGGCAGGCCGATGCGGCGGTGCAGGCGGCCCAGAACAGTGCCGCCAGTGAGGCCAGTGCCGCCCGGCAGGCGCAGGCCGCAGCCGACGCTGCCGAGCGGGCAGCACTGAACGGCAGCCGTGCCGCGACCTCGGCTTCCCGCGCCGAGAGCGCCGCCCTGCGCGCCGAATCCTTTGCGCCCGAGGACGGCACCCTGCTCAGTGTCAACGGCAAGGGCGGCGCGGTGGTGCTGGACGCGCAGGACATAGGCGCGCTGCCTGCCCCGGTGGCCCCGCAGGCTGGTGCCCTCCTGCGGGTGCTGTCCATCCGCAGCGATGGCAGTCTGGTGGTGGACACCGTCACTCCCGCCGCCCTCAAGACCCTGCTGGAGGCCACCTGATGTTCACGGTGCTGGATGTCTCCCGCTGGCAGGGCCGCATAGACTGGGATACCGTAAAAGCCAGCGGCAGGGTCCACGGCGTGATGCTGCGCGCACTGGGCAGCAGGAGCGGCACGCCCTACATCGACCCCATGTTTGAAACAAACTACTCTGCCTGCATCCGGCTGGGCATCCCGGTGGGGGTCTACTATTACAGCTGTGCCGTTACCGCCCCACAGCGGGATGCCGAGCTGGCCCTCCTGCACGATGCCCTCAGGGGAAAGCGGCTTCAGCTGCCCGCTGCCATCGACGTGGAGGATGCCCGCCTGCGTGCTCTGACACCGGACGCGCTCTCCGCCCTTGTTGCCGGCGCGGCACGGCAGCTGGAGCACTGGGGCCTGTACGCCATGGTATACACCTACACCCATTTTGCAGATACCGCCCTGCACATGGACGCACTGGCCCCCTTCGACCTCTGGCTGGCGGACTACCGGGGCAAACGTCCGGCCCGCAGGCACGGGATGTGGCAGTACACCAGCAGGGGCAGGGTACCCGGCATCTCCGGCCCCGTGGACCTGAGCCGCACCGAAAAGGATTATCCCGCCCTGCTCCACCGGGCGGGGCTCGACCGTACCATCCTATAAAAGAAAGGAGTTCCCCATGAAGAAATGCAAGATCTCTCCCGCCACGCTGGCCCGCACGGCGGCGCTGGCACTGGCGCTGACCAATCAGGTGCTCAGCGCCACCGGCCACCGTGTCCTGCCCATTGAATCGGCAGAGCTGGAGCAGTTGGTCTCCACCGGCCTGACCATTGCCACCGCGCTGGTCAGCTGGTGGAAGAACAATTCCTTCACCCCGGAGGCCATCGAAGCCGATGACTTCCTCTGCCAGCTGAAGGAGCACAAATAACCAAAAAGGGACGATGCTTTTGCGGCATCGTCCCTTTTTGGTTATCTGCTTTTGTTCTGAAGCACCGGCTCAGGAAATGGCATCCACGTCCCACTTCATGCGGACGGCATCCGCGCCATCCAGTTTGATATTCAGTGCACCGGCATTGTCCAGCACCTGCTCCGGGGTGCGGGCACCGCACAGCACATGCAGGCCGGGGATCATCCGGGCTGTCAGGGCAATGACCAGCTGGGCCATGGTGCAGTCATATTTCCCGGTCAGGTCGTCCCACTTGGCCAGCAGGTCCAGCGCCTGCTTCCGGCGGGCGGGCTGGAAGCTGGGGTTGCTGTTCCGGGTGCTGCCCTCGGGGAAGGTGGTCTCCATGGTGACCTTGCCGGTGAGCAGACCCTGCTCCAGCGGGGAGTATGCCTGCACCGAAACGCCCAGCTCCCTGCAGGTGGGCAGGAGCTGCTTTTCGATGCGGCGGGTCAGCAGGCTGTACTTCTCCTGAATAACATCCAGCTGGCCGTACCGGCAGTAGCCCCGGATGAGATCCGCCGTCACGTTGGACGCACCAATGGCGCGGATCTTGCCCTGCTCCTTCAGTTTCATCATGGCCTCCACGGTCTCCTCCAGCGGATAGAGGCCGAGGTCCGGGCTCTGCCAGTGGGTGTACAGCACATCCAGGTGGTCGGTGCCCAGGCGGCGCAGGCTGTCCTCCACGTCCTCAATGATGCTCTGCGCCGAGAGGTCCCGGTAGACGGCGGTGCCGTCCACGACCTTGTGGAGCACCGGCGTTTCATGCCGCCACTCCAGGCCGCATTTGGTGGAGAGCACCACCTTGTCCCGGTCGATGTGCTTCAGGGCCTCGCCCACCACGGTCTCGCTGTGGTACAGGCCGTAGATGGGCGCGGTGTCGATCCACCGGATGCCCTGCTCCACAGCAGTCTGGATGGCTTTGACCGAAAGGGCATCATCGTTGTCGCCCCACCAACTGCCGCCGCCGATGGCCCAGGTGCCCATGCCCAGAAAAGGCACTTCGATGCCGCTGCGGCCAATGTTCAGGTTTTCCATATACGTTTCCCTCCATGCCAGCAGTGTTCCCCGCAATGGGAACCATTCATACAGAGGCTGGCATCTTTTGTTGTATTTTTGCTTTTTTATAAAAAAGAGAACTGCGGTGCGAGTCAGCTCCGCACAGCAGCTCTCTTTTTTCCAATCAGATATTGCCGAACTCGCTCAATTCCAGCGTGTCGTTGTGGGTCTCAGCCCAGCGGACGGCCCAATCAGAGGTGAACAGCAGCAGACGGTTGCCCTTCATATCCTCCACAGCCTTGGTATCGCTGGTCAGATCCAGATCCCGCAGGTTGTAGGTGTCGGGGTCGTTCTTCACCCAGCGCAGCTGCTCAAAGGGCAGCTGCTGCATCCGGATCTCCACGTTGTACTCGGTGTTCAGGCGGTACTCCAGCACTTCCAGCTGCAGCACACCGACCACGCCGACCACGACCTCCTCCATGCCGCCGCCGACTTCGCGGAAGATCTGGATGGCACCCTCCTGGGCGATCTGCTCCATACCCTTCACGAACTGCTTGCGCTTCATGGTGTCCTTCTGCTCGATGCGGGCAAAATGCTCCGGTGAGAAGGTGGGGATGCCCGCAAACTCGACCTTCTTTTTGCCGGTGCACAGGGTGTCGCCGATGGAGAAGATGCCCGGGTCAAACAGGCCGATGATATCGCCCGCGTAGGCCTCATCCACGATGGCACGATCCTGCGCCATCAGCTGGGTGCCGGTGGCCAGCTTGATGTTCTTGCCCTCCTGCACGTGGTAAGCCTCCATGCCGCGCTCGAACTTGCCGGAGCAGATGCGCATAAAGGCGATGCGGTCACGGTGGGCCTTGTTCATGTTGGCCTGGATCTTGAAGATGAAGGCCGAGAACTCGTCGCGGCAGGGGTCCACCGGCTCGCCGGTCAGGCTGTCCACACGGGCCAGCGGGGTGGGGGTGAGCCGCAGGAAGTTTTCCAGGAAGGGCTCCACGCCGAAGTTGGTCAGAGCAGAGCCAAAGAACACAGGGCTCAGCTCACCGCGCAGCACCTTGTCGAGGTCAAATTCCTCGGCAGCGCCGTCCAGCAGCTCGATCTCGTCCACCAGCTGCTGGTGCAGGTAGGGGGTCAGCAGCTCGTCCAGTGCAGCATCGCCCAGTTCGGCCTCGGTCTCGTTGACCTTCTTCACGCCGTTGGCGCGGCCGTCGCTGGAGAAAGCCAGCACCTTGCGGGTATTGCGGTCGAACACGCCCTTGAACTCCTTGCCGCAGCCGATGGGCCAGTTCATGGGGTAGGTCTTGATGCCCAGGATCTCCTCGATGTTCTCCATCAGCTCAAAGGGGTCGCGGGCTTCGCGGTCCATCTTGTTGATGAAGGTAAAGATGGGGATGTGACGCAGGGTGCAGACCTTGAACAGCTTGATGGTCTGGGCCTCAACGCCCTTTGCAGCATCGATGACCATGACAGCGGAGTCCGCTGCCATCAGGGTACGGTAGGTATCCTCCGAGAAGTCCTGATGGCCCGGGGTATCCAGAATGTTCACGCACTTGCCTGCATAGTTGAACTGCAGGACAGAGGAAGTGACAGAAATACCGCGCTGCTTCTCGATATCCATCCAGTCGGACACAGCGTGCTTGGCGCTCTGCTTGCCCTTGACGGAACCGGCCTGATTGATGGCTCCACCGTACAGCAGCAGCTTTTCGGTCAGGGTCGTTTTGCCGGCATCGGGGTGGCTGATGATCGCAAACGTCCGGCGGCGCTCGATCTCTTCACGATTTGTCATATATTGATTTCTCCTGAATCAGAATGGCTCTTTATTCGGTCAATCTCACGTTACATTGGTAATTCTCCGTAAACTGGCTTGCCCTCTCAGTCTGCTTCGCAGCCAGCTCTCCCAAAGGGAGAGTCGGTTGCTGCTCCAGGTACAGGCCAGATCTGCAGCACTTCTCCTTCCAGATGCGTTGGCTCCCCCTTCGGGGGAGCTGGCAAAGCCGACAGGCTTTGGCTGAGAGGGCAAGGATGCCAAAATTACACACAACTTATATTTTACCAGCAATTCCACCTAGATGCAAGAGTTTTTGTTATTTTTTCAGGAGAAAGCAGGGCAAGGGGGCGGTATCGGCCCAATTGGCGAAACCGCAGACAAGGGCGGTGCACTGTTTCAGGGGCCGGGAGCGCATCCACTGTAGGATCTCGGTCTTTTCGTCGGAACCGATGACCTTGCCGCTGTACAGGATGGCGCTGAGCACCCCGCCGGGCCGCAGGGCCTCGAGGGCGGCCTCCAGCGCCGGGATGCTGCTTTGGGCGTGGGAGAATACCCCGTGGTCGGCACCGGGCAGCCAGCCGAAGTTGAACATCACGGCATCAACGGTGCCGGGCTGTACATATTGTAAGAGGTTGGCGTGACTGTCGCAGTGAAGCTCCGCTGCAAGGCCCTTCCGTGCAAGGTTCTGTTGGGTGGAGGCAATGGCTTCGGGCTGGATGTCAAAGCCCAGCACCCGGCCCCCTTCGCCCACAAGGCGGCAGAGAAAGGCCGTGTCGCCCCCGTTGCCGCAGGTGGCATCGATGCAGAGCCTGGGGTCAGCCAGCCGCGCGGCGAGGAAGTCCTGCACAAGCTTCACGGCCGTCAGGTCGGGGGTGCGGCGGCGGCACAGCCCGCTGCCCTCTGCCGCAAAGCCGAACTTTGCCCAGAAGGCCAGCTCCCCCGCATCGGCAGGCAGAGGAGCCGTGAACACCGTGGCGCTCTCTTTGTCATAGCCGCCCAGGCCGCGCAATACCTCTTTTAACAGGTAGGAGCCGTAGCCCTTGCGCCGCCATTCCGGCACAATGGTCAGGGCAGTGATGTCCGCGCCCTGCTCCGTGGGCCGGGCCTGGCAGGTGCCAATGATGGTTTTCTCTTTATACAGGGCATAACCGCCCGGGGTCTTTTCCAATTTCATAATTTGCTCCTTTCGCAAGCTTGCCCTCTCAGTCTGCTTTCGCAGACAGCTCTCCCAAAGGGAGAGCCTATTGTGGCTCCGAATAAGGTCCCTGCAAATCAGCGATTGCTCGCCTGTCAGATGTGTTAGCTCCCCCTTCGGGGGAGCTGGCATCGCGCAGCGATGACTGAGAGGGTCGTTCTTAAAATACCAAGCCCCCGCGCCGCTGTCAAGGCTTCCCGCTGCGACCTTATTTCACATATTCTTCACCCGGTCAGCGATTCCTTTTCACAATTACCGGATACAATAGAAACAGTTCCAAGGAGGTGCGGCAGAAGCGCCCCCTCCGAACCATTCCCTTTGAGAAAGGAAGTAACCAGTATGGATAACGAGAACAAGTGGGAATACGATTATTCCTCTGAACATAGCCAGACCGGCGAGACCGGCTACCCCAACGTTGGCTCCTCCGGCATGAACACCGCCAACACGGCAGGTACCTACGGCGAGGCCGCACAGGCTGCCCCCCAGGCCGAGCCGAACAGCGGCAGCGATGGCGGCGCGGTGCCGCCTCCGGAAGACCCCCGGTATCAGGCCGCACAGGGAAGCCCCAAGCAGCCTCCCAAAAAGCGCCGCCGGAAAAACGGCAATATCGCCCGCAGTGCAGTTGCACTGGTGCTGGCCGCAGCCATGGGCTTTGTCGGCGGCTTTGTGGGAGCCCGGGTGGGCAACACAGGCGGCAAGGTGGTCATCCAGCAGGTGGCACCTTCCTCCACGTCCAGCAGTGATTCCGGCTCTGCCTCCGCAGTGAACACCGCTTCCGGCATGACCACCGCTCAGGTCTCTGAGATGGTCAGCCCCAGCGTTGTGGTCATCACCACCGAGCAGGTGGTCTACTCCCAGTGGTCCTGGTACGGCCAGAACCAGGTGGAGAGCGGTGCTGGCAGTGGTGTCGTGATCAGCTCCGACGGCTATATCCTGACCTGTGCACACGTTGTGTCCGGCGCGTCCAACATCACCGTGACCATCGGCGATACCGATTACCCCGCCACCGTGGTGGGCGAGGATGACACCAGCGACGTGGCTGTCCTCAAGATCGATGCCACTGACCTGACCCCCGCCACCGTTGGCAACAGCGACAGCCTTGCCGTGGGCGAGAGCGTGCTGGCCGTGGGCAACCCGCTGGGTGAGCTGGGCGGCACCGTGACCAGCGGCATCGTCAGCGCCCTGAACCGCAGCGTGACCATCCAGGGCACCAGCTCCACCAACACCATGTCCCTGATCCAGATGGATGCCTCTGTCAGCCCCGGCAACTCCGGCGGCGGCCTGTTCAACATGAACGGTGAGCTCATCGGTCTGGTCAACGCAAAGTCCTCCTCCAGCGATGCGGAGGGTCTGGGCTTCGCCATCCCCATCAACGATGCCATCAAGGTGGCACAGGATCTGCTGGAGAATGGCTATGTCTCCGGCCGCCCCTACATGGGCATCACCTATCTGGCTGTGACCGATGCCCAGACCGCAGCACAGCTCAACGTCACTGCCTACGGCGTTTACGTTGTTGATGTTGTGCAGGGCGGCCCCGCCGACAAGGCCGGTCTGAAGACCGGTGACCGCATCGTAAGCATCGACGGCACCGAGATCGCCCAGAAGGACGACCTTGGCACCCTGATCCAGCAGCATGCCGCCGGTGATACCCTTTCCATCACCGTGGCCCGGGAAGGCCAGATGCAGACCGTCAGCCTGACCCTGGGCGAAAAGAACGCCCAGACCCAGCAGGCACAGAAAAACTCCTGATTCTCCCCAATCTTTTTCCTGATCAATAAATCAAAAATCCCCTGACCGGCGTGAACTGGTCAGGGGATTTTCAATTACAGGTTGTCGAAAGTTATGGTATACTAAACTCGCTGCCAGAGATGACAGCAAAGGCGCTGTGTCCACAACGCAGGCGGCTGCTCCTTACCGGCCCAAACGCCGGGTAAGGCATTTTTCTTGAGAAGTTGCCACTCCCCGGATGCTTACGGGCAGAAAGGGGGTGAGAACCATGAGTTTTTCGGATGTTGCAGTGTTGTTGACGCTGATCGGCGGAACCATCTTCGTAACGTTTCAGATTACATGGAAAATCGCCACAAGCGATAAAAAACGCAAGAAAAAATGACCGCCTCACAGTTCCCCAACTTGAACGGTCATTTTTCTTGATCACCAGGTAAGGAGCTAGTCGTTTGCGGGCCAGCGCCTTTTCTATTTGTAGTATAGTCAATTTTTAACGGTTTGTCAAGCAACGGCAGACCGTATTTTTATACCTGCCCGAACACGGTGGCGCTCAGGGGCAGGAGAACGGTCTGGCCGGTGCAGATGCGGCTGCTGCCCCGCCACAGGCTGGAGGAGATGCCGTCGCTCAGCAGCTTCCAGCTGCCGCCGGGCAGGGTGACGACCTGCGCCGTCTCGGTGGGGTTATAGTAGACGCACAGGGCGCTCCATGCCGCGCCGTCGCCCCACTGGGCGGGGAGCCGCCAGCCCACAAGAGGCTGTTCCAGCGGGAAGAACTCGATGGCGGCAGGGTTGGCCTTGTCCAGCGCGCCCAGCCGGGGGAACGCCGTCCGCAGACCAATGAGCCCGCGGTAGTAATCCACAAGGCTGTGAAACTGCTCGGCCCGGTGCCAGTCCAGCCGGTTGAGGGCCGGACTGGAGCGGTAGCTGTTGCCCTGCCCCTTCTTGGTGCGGGCAAACTCCTCGCCCGCCTGCCAGAAAGGCAGGCCCATGCTGGTCAGGTAGATGCCCGCCGCCAGCCGGTTCTGGGCCAGCGCGGTCTTGTCCACAGCGGCAAACTCCGGGCGGGCGTAGCGCACCATCAGGAGCTTATCCCACAGGGTGAAGTTGTCGTGGGCCGAAACGTAGCTGATGATCTGTCCCGGGGCGTGAGGCGGCAGCTTTTCACTGCGGCACCACGCCGCCACCGAAGCACCGATATCCCAGAAACTCCCGGGCTTACCCTCCACATAGCCCGGCTCCCGGGCATCGAAGCAGCCGCCCTTGATGGCATCCCGGGTGTTGTCGCAAAAGATGCCGATGCGCTCGTTCAGCATATTCAGGTTGTTCTTGTTGGCCTCGTACCGGTGCAGGGCGCTGCAGCCGCCCTGCCACGGCTCACCGTACATCAGGATATCCCGCCCGCCGGGCAGCTTGTCCAGTTCAGCCCGGAGGAGGTTCATGGTCTCCACGTCATACAGGCCCATCAGGTCAAACCGGAAGCCGTCGATGTGATATTCCCGCGCCCAGTAGAGCACCGAATCAATGAGATAGCGCCGGGCCATGGGTCGCTCGGAGGCAAACTCGTTGCCGCAGCCGCTGCCGTTGGAGAGGGAACCGTCGTCGTTCTGGCGGAAATAGTAGAGGGGCACCACCCGGTTCAGCACATTATCGGAACGATACATGTGGTTATACACCACGTCCATTACAACGCCGATGCCCGCCGCATGGAGGGCCGCGATCATCTGCTTGCACTCCCGCACCCGCACCTCACCCCGGGTGGGGTCGGTGGAGTAGCTGCCATCGGGCACATTGAAGTTGGTGGGGTCGTAGCCCCAGTTATACTGCCGGGTCAGGGGGCGGCTCTCGTCCACGCTGCCAAAATCGAAGATGGGCATGAGCTGGACATAGCTCACCCCCAGCCGCTTGAGATAATTCAGGCAGGTGGGGTGGATGCCGTCGCTGCTCAGGGTCGTGCCCTGCTGGGTAAAGGCCAGAAATTTGCCCCGCCAGGCTGTGTGCACGCCGCTGGCCGGGTCCTGTGAGAAATCCCGGACGCTGACCTCCCAAATGCTGCGCCGGGCCGGTGGGATCACCGGCCGCACATCCCGCTCCCAGCCCTGCGGGTCTACCCGGGCCGGGTCAAAGATCATGCTGCGCACCCCGTTCACCCCTGCCGAGCGGGCGTAGGGGTCCGCTGCATTGCAGGTGCCAAACGGGGTGGTAAGGGTGAAATCGTAGTATTTTCCGTGCTGGTCGCCGGGCAGATAGATGCTCCACACGCCCTTGTCCTGCTGCTGCAGGGGCAGGGTGCCCACACAGGCCCCGCCGGTGCCCCGGCGGTACAGGTTCACTGCTGCCTGTTTTGCCGTGGGAGCCCACAGGCGCAGGTGCGTCCCGGCAGGGGTATACTCCACCCCCAGCGGGCCGTAGTATTCCGTCTGGCGGGCAAAGGCTTCGCTCTCAAACAGCGTCTTCCATTCAGCAGGTGTTCTTGGCTCCATGGCAATCCATCCTTTCGTTTGACAATAGTGTAACGAACTTTGTCCTTTATTTCAACCCTTTCCTTGCAAAACGTACCAGACTCCACTATACTGAAAGAAAAAACACTGCACGGAGGGTAGTTTTATGGCATACACCGATGATTGGGAAAGTCTGATGAACGGCGTGTTCGGCCCGGGGGGCAGATTCAAGGCCGCCCCCGGCGCTTCTGCACCCAAAACAGGCGGCAGCGCCGCCCTGCCCGACCTGAACGCGGCGCTTCTGGAACAGCAGAAACGGCTGGACGAGCTGTTGAAGCAGCAGAACGCCCAGCTCAAAACCCAGAGCGATGCCACCGCCGCCGCGCTGGAAAGCAGCCGCCAGATGCTGCGGGACATGGAGGACGAAGGCCTGCTGGCCAGGGGCACCACCGACGTGAAGCCGGAGCACCTGGGCAGCTTTGAAGGCCTTGCCGCCGAGGTCAAGCAGACGGTGCTGGGGCAGGATGCTTTTGTGGACAGCGTGGTGCGGGCCATGCGCCGCCCCTTTGTGCTGGGCACCGAAGCCCCCGCCGCCCGCAACGTCATCCTGCTCACAGGCGGGGCAGGCACAGGCCGGCATTTCGCGCTGGAAGAGACTGCCCGCTGCATGGCGGCCCGGGGCCTTTTGCAGAGCGACAAGATCGCCACACTGGATCTGGCCCTTTACCCCAATTCCGGAGCCGAGAAGCTCTTCCTGCAGGACCTCTACGCCGCCCTGCACGCGCCCGGGGAGATCCTTGCCTTTGAGCACTACGAGAGCTGCTATCCCGGCTTTCTGAAGACCCTGTCTGATCTGGCCGTCAAGGGCAGTGCCCCCCTGTCCAGCCGGTATCTCGTAAACAAGGAGGGCATCCTTGTGGATGCCGGCACGGCGCTTGCCCCGGGAGCCGTCAGCCGCATCGACCCCTGCGGCAAATACCTCATCTTCTACTCCCACAAGGGCCGGGAGGCACTGGCTGACAAATTCGGCGCGGCGCTGGTGTCGGCACTGGGGGATGTCTGCGAGACGGCCCCCTACACCCGGGAGGACCTGGCCGCCCTTGCCGCACAGCAGCTCAACGCGCTGGCCCAGAAGATCCGCACCCGGCTGGGGCTGACCCTTTCCGCCGGGGCCGACGTGCGGGACTATGTCGCAGCCCAGTGCACCGCGCAGAAGGGTGCCGCCGGGCTGGCCGAATGCTGTGACCGTATCTTCCGTGCCCTGAGCGAATACTGCCTGCGGACCGATGAAACCCTTACCGGCACCGTGACCCTGACCGCCGGGCCGGAAGGGGTGCAGTTCCGTCTGAACGACGGCGCAGACCAGCCCCTGTTCGACCTGCTGCCCGCCGCCTACACCGGCGCGCTGGATGCCATCCGCGCCGAGATCAACGAGCTGGTGGGCCTTGCCCCGGTCAAGGAATATGTGTTCGGTCTGGCCGACAACCTGCAGGTGCAGCAGCGCCGGGCCGCTGCCGGGCTGAAAACGGCCAGCCTGTCCATGCACATGATCTTCACCGGAAACCCCGGCACCGGCAAGACCACCATTGCCCGGCTGGTGGCACGGTATCTGAAAGCCATCGGTGCCCTCAAGGGCGGCCAGTTGGTGGAGGTGACCCGTGCCGACCTGGTGGGCCGCTACACCGGCCACACCGCCCCCCTGACCAACAGCGTCATCGAGAGCGCGCTGGGTGGTGTGCTCTTCATTGACGAGGCATACAGCCTCTACCGCGGCGAGCAGGACAGCTTCGGGCTGGAAGCCATCGACACGCTGGTGAAGGGGATGGAGGATCACCGGGACGAGCTGGTGGTCATTCTGGCGGGTTACACCAGGGAGATGGAGACCTTCCTCACCGCCAACAGCGGCCTTGCCAGCCGTTTTCCCAACCGGATCGAGTTCCCGGACTACACCGCCGTGGAGCTGCTGCAGATCACCCAGGTCCTTGCCAAAAACAAGGGCTACACCCTGGCCGAAGCCTGCACCGAACCCCTGCTGGGCTATTATGCCCGCTGGCAGGAAGCCGATGCCCGCACCGCCGGCAATGGCCGCCTTGCCCGCAACACACTGGAAAAGGCCATCTTCCACCAGAGCCGCCGCCTTGTCGCCGAGCCCGCCGCCGCGCTGGATCTGATCCTGCCCAGTGATCTGGAATTGAAGGAGCCGGAGGAATAAAACGGAGAAAGGAGTTTCTGATGAATACCAAAAACCTGCACCAGATTTTCGCAAACTATATTGACCGTTTTGAAGAGCTGAATAACCCGGAGCACAATGAAACATTCAAATGGTGGGCAGCAGCTCAGTTTCATGCAGTGATGGCAGATGCTCTCAAGAAAAGCGGAAAAGAATTTACAAACGACCTGAAAACAATTGTGAGTAAAGATGTTGTTGGTGTGATCATTGATGGCCGGATGCAACCGTTCAGAGGGCTGGTGAAAATCGCCGAGAAAAACAGTTGTGAATCTGCTGATGCGGTCAAGCAACTCTTCCAGAATTTGTTTCAGGATGACTGCGGTGATTTGGAAAAGCGAGAAGAAAAAATCGCAGCATTTCTTGAGGACAGTGAAAAACTGCGGCTGAAATATTTTCCGAACTATTACAGCTATAAACAGACGGCTCGTTCCGTTGCCGGATATCTGTTTCTCTATGAACCGGATAAATACTATATGTACAAAGCAACGGAAGCCAAACGCTTTGCTGATGATGTAGAATATTATGGTGACTGGGGCAGTGGCGACCAGATCAAGCTACGGGAATATTACCGGATGTGTAATGAACTGGTTACCGAAATTCAGAAATGCCCTGCTCTGCTGGAGACGGATGAAAGCCGGTACACATTAAGAGAACGGTTTGAAGATGAAAAGCATTATGGAAAAATACCACCGTCAGAGAAAAGTATAACAGTAGATAAAAGCTATCATATCCTCGCTTACGATATTATTTACTGCAATAAGACCTATGATCTGGACAGAGATTTGTCCTTTAGAAAATTCACGTTCAAAGATAAAAAACTATATCAGGAACGTTTGAACAAGGCACTGGCACTGCAAGAAGAATATCAGAAAGCGGAAGAAGAGTACGCGCTGCTGGATCAGGCAGTACAGCACTATGATGCAGTCTTTGTGCCCGGTACTGCTGTGATAAATCTCAAGTATGGCCCAGGCAGAATCGTTGCCCGGAGGGATACAGCTCTTGATGTTCAGTTTGACTCGCAACCAGATTTAATCAAATATGACTTCTGGCAGACTGTTACTGGGCATTATCTTAAATTTGAAGATTTGCTGGATCAGGAAACTGCTCAGCAATATGAGGATGTTTTCCGCCGACATGACGGTATCAGCAGTGGACTGGTACGCCTTCAGAAAGAGCTTGAAGGATATCAGGATGTACTGGAATAATTAAAAGCAAGTTATACACAATAAAAGGTGCTGCCCCGTCAGATCGACCTGCGGGGCAGCACCTTTTTGTGCATATTATTTTTACTGATTCGCCTGTGCGATTCTGCTGCTCAGGTCGAACAGCCCCTGCCGCACTTCGGGCGGGGCAACCACTTCTATCTTGCCGCCAAAGCCGCAGACCCAGCCATAGAACTGGTCACTGACGCAGATGGGGACATCAAAATGGAAGCAGCCATTCTCCTCGGGTAAAAACATGGGCGTTGCGCCAAAGCGCTCCCGCATGGCACCTTCCAGATCCGCGGTGCACCGCAGGGTAACGCGATGCTCCGGCCCGCCGTACATTCCAAAGTGCTTGCGCAGATAGGCAGGCAGGTCAAGATCCGCAAACTGCTCCTGACCCCGCCGGGGCGCATCCAGCACCCGGACCCCGCTCATCTTGTCCACCCGGTAATGGCGGATGCCCTTTTCGTCGGCAAAGGCAATGAGGTAGTAGCACCCGTTCTCCCAGGCCAGCTGCCACGGGCTGACGATCCTTTTCTCTTTCTCGCGGCTGTCGGCTTTTCTGTAGAGGAACTCCACCATTTTACCGTTGTTGATGGCCTCGTGCAGGGCATCGATGCTGTACAGCAGGCTCTTGCTGTCGGTCTTGGGGCGGCCCTCCACATAGACCTGACGCTGCAGCTGGCTGCCCTCGTAGTTGGAGCAGAGCTTTTCCAGCTTGTGGATCAGCCGCCTGCTCGTGGTGCCGGATACCACCCGGCTTGCCTGCACGGCATCCACCAGCAGCTTGAGCTCCGCCAGATCAAAGGTGCGGCTGGCAAGGAAATACCCGCCGCCCCGGCCCCGGCGCAGCTTGATGTCATAGCCCAGCGCACCCAGTGCCTCAATATCGCTGTACACGCTCTTGCGCTCACAGCGGATGCCCTGCGCCTCCAGCAGCTCCACCAGCTGCGGCACGTTCAGCAGGTGGTTTTCATCGGTCTGCTGCTCAAAAATGCGCAATAGCGCCAGCAGCTTGGATTTCTGGCCTTCCTGTTTGGGCATTCGGTACACCTCATTTTTTCGTGTTGTGCCAAGCCTCTCAGTCTCGCTTCCAGCTCTCCCCAGCAGGGGAGCCAGGAGAAACAGCAGTGCTGTGTGCTGAAAAGGTTACGGCGCTTTCTTATCAAACGCCGCGCGGCGCTGGGTGGACAGGCGGAACATCTCCTCCAGCTTTTCCCGGTCATCGGCCACAAGGGCGTTGCGCATCTCGTTCAGCGCCCCGCTGAACTGGTCGATCTCGGAGATGAGGTTTTCCTTGTTCCAGAGGAACAGCTCCGCCCACATCTTATCGTTGATGCGTGCAATGCGGGTCAGGTCTCGGAAAGAATCGCCGGTGTACTCGCACAGCGAGGTATTGTCGTTGGCGCACATCAGGCTGACGGCGATGGCATGGCAGAGCTGGCTGACATAGCCGATCATCCTGTCATGCTCCTGCACGGTCAGGGTGCAGATATGCTTGAAGCCCAGCACCTCGGCCAGCTCCCTGGCCCACTGAACGGCCTCCGGGGTGTTCTTTTCCGTGGGGGTCACAATGAAGTTGGCCGGGGCAAAATTCACCTCGGCGGCGTGCTCCACGCTGGAGGTCTCACGGCCCGCCATGGGGTGGCTGGCAATGAACTCCACGCCCGGCCTGCACATGGCTTGAATGGGCTCCACCAGACCGGTCTTTACGCCCGACACATCGGTAAAGATGCAGCCCTCCTTCAGCAGGTGGCCGTAGGTCCGGAACCACTCGAGCAGGGCCGTGGGGTACAAACCGAAGATGATATGATCGGCCTGACGCACCAGATCCTCAAAATCGTGGGTCTTGCCGCTGGCGATATAGCCGTGGTCGAGGGCATACTGCAGATGACCCTCGCTGCGGTTGATGCCGTCCACATGGAACCCGGCCCTGCTCAGCTCCAAGGCGTACTTGCCGCCCAGCAGGCCCAGGCCCACAATGAGATAACGTTTTGATTTATCCAACATGTTCCACCTCCGCGCCCAAAGGCTTGATGGCTTCCAGAAAATCCGGCCAGCTCTTGGCAACGGCCTCGGCCCCGCTGATGGGCAGGGCCAGCCCGGCGGCCAGCGCCAGCACTGCAAGGCTCATCACCACGCGGTGGTCGTTGTGGCCGGAAAGCGGCTGCTCCGGGGCATGGAGCGCCCCGGCACCCCCATGGATGGTAATGGTGCCGCCCTCGCTCTCCAGCTGCCCGCCGCAGGCCCGCAGCTCGGTCTCCATGGCCTCGATGCGGTCGCTCTCCTTGATGCGGAGACGCTCGGCGTTGCGGATGACCGTGGTTCCCTCACACAGCAGGCCCAGCACCATCAGCACAGGGCCAAGGTCGGGGCAGTCGGCAAGGTCGATGTCCGTTCCGTGGAGCGGGGCCTTTTCAAACACCACGCCCTGCCCGGTGCGGGTGAATCTTGCACCGCACCGCCGAAGGATCTCCAGAATGGCGGCATCGCCCTGCAAGGTCTCCTCAGACAGGCCGGTAATGGCCACACCGCCGGTCACAGCGCCCAGCACGGCAGGAAAAGCCGCCTGGCTGTAATCGCCCTCCACGGTGTAATCACCGGGAAGATAGTGCTGCCCGCCGGGAATTTCCAGCGTATTTTCATCCAGCCAGCGGCTCTCCACGCCAAAGGCGTGCTGCACCGCGCGGGTCATATCGATGTAGCTCCGGCTCTCCACAGGCGGGATGAGGTGCAGGGTGCTGGTGCCGCCCAGCAGGGGCAGGGCAAACAGCAGCCCGCTGATGAACTGGCTGGACACGTTGCCCGCCAGCCGGTAGTCCCCGGGGGTCAGTGCGCCCTCCACGGTCAGCCCGGCGGGAGATTGCTCAAACCGTAGATTCTGCTCGCGATATAACGTTTCGTATACAGATTGCGGGCGTTCCATCAGCCGTCCGCGTCCGGTAAAGGTGACCGGCTGGCCGGTCAGGCTGGCAATGGGGATCAAAAACCGCAGGGTGCTGCCGCTTTCGCAGCAGTCCACCGGGGCGGTCAGGGGCAGAAAATGCCCAAGCCCCTGCACAGTGGCATCGTCTGCGCCGGTGTCCACGGCGGCGCACAGCTGCGCGGCAGCGGACAGGGTGGCAGAGATGTCCTTGCTGAACTCCAGATTGGTGATGTGGCTGCGGCCCTCGGCCAGTGCCGCGCAGAGCACAGCACGGTGGGCCATGCTCTTGCTGGGCGGGGCAGTGATGGTGCCGCCCACGGAACGCGCGTTCTGAATCGTTACCAGCATAGGCCGTTACATATCCCGGCCAATGGCCCATGCCACCTGACGGCACTTTGCCATGGCCTGTGCGAAGGAATCCGGGGTCAGGCACTGTGCGCCGTCGCTCCATGCGTGCTGGGGGTCGTAGTGCACCTCTACCTCCAGACCGTCCGCACCGGCAGCCACGGCGGCGATCATCATCGGCTCCACCAGATTGGCCTTGCCGGTGGCGTGGCTGGGATCTACCACGATGGGCAGATGGGTCTTTTCGTGGATGATGGGCACAGCGGAAAGATCCAGCGTGTTGCGGGTGTATTTTTCAAAGGTGCGGATGCCGCGCTCGCAGAAGATGACCTGCTCGTTGCCGCCGGCCATGATGTACTC
>ENA-OYYR01000429-OYYR01000429.1-human-gut-metagenome-genome-assembly--contig:-NODE-429-length-20399-cov-5.397513_pt1 | contig 20399 bp, 12 predicted proteins | sample MGYA00244066_ERZ653454 | MGnify/ENA primary metagenome ERZ653454 (study PRJEB26926, sample SAMN06165163) | human gut metagenome | biome: ENVO:00009003; feature: ENVO:2100002; material: ENVO:00002003...
GCTGCAGTCTCGTGGGCTCGGAGATGTGTATAAGAGACAGTCGCTGTTCAACGCCGAGGTAACGGGCATCACCCACGACAAACTGCATCCGCGCGTGGGGCAGACCGCCAAATCGCTTCTCTATGTGTACCTGCTGCTGACGGCTGTGCTGATCCTGCTGCTGTGGTGCGGACCGATGAACTTGTTTGATGCGGTGTGTCAGGGCTTCTCCACGATGTCTACGGGCGGCTTCTCCACGCGCAACGCCAGCATCGCGGCCTGGGATTCGGACTATGTCGGCTGGGTGGTGGCGGTATTCATGCTGGTGGGAGGGGTCAACTTCATGCTGCTTTACGGATTGCTGCGTGGCAACTGGCGCCCCCTGATGCGCAACGACGTGTTCCGGGCATACGGCCTTATCGTGCTTGTGGCGTGGGGTCTGTTCGCCCTGGCCCGCTTCATCAACGGCAATGACGGCGGCATCGGACGCAACCTGCTGGAACCTCTGTTCCAGGTGGCCACCACCATCACGACCACCGGCTTCTCGTTCGGCAGTTACGAGGGGTGGGGACAGTTGGCGCTCTCCGTAATCCTGATTCTGATGGTGATGGGGGCATGCGCCGGTTCCACCACGGGCGCAATCAAGATAGACCGTTTCGTGGCGCTGTGGAAGAATATGCGCCGCAGCGTGGAGCTTGCGTTGTATCCGCAGCATACGGTCACGGTCGAAATCAACGGTCACGCCCTGGAGGACACGCAGATGTCCCGGATTGTGTCCTTATTCGCCATCTACACCGTCCTGCTGATGATCGGCGCCATGCTGATGAGCGCGTACGGATATTCGTTTACCGACAGTCTGTTTGCATCCGCGTCGTGCATCGGCAACAACGGGCTGGGGTACGGAGCCACCGGTGCCGGCGGAGGCTTCGGCACCCTCCCCGCGTCCGTCAAATGGCTATACTCCCTGCTGATGCTCATAGGGCGTCTGGAGGTGTTCACAGTCATCGTCATCTTCAGCCGCAAGTTCTGGCGCCGGTAATCGGACAAAACACTGTTTCCGCCTAAGGAATGAAGCCGAAGCGACAGCATAATGCCCCTGCTGTTGCGGAATATCAGTTTTTTTGTTTACCTTTGCAAGCGGTGAGGGTCAGCCTCCTCAACGCCACACCACGTTTACACATTTATTAAAAACACGTATGACAACTACAACAAGACTGTTCGCAGCCATCGCAATGGGCTGCGTCGCCTCAGCCTGGAACGTGGCTGTGGCCGAGACTCACACCGCCAACGACAAGAACGGAGTGCCCGGCATGACCGTCAGCATCAACGATGCACGCATCCGCCACAGCGGCCAGGAAGTGATGTTTTACCCGATATTCCGTCAGACAGGCAACAAGAACATCGGCATTCTCAGCATCGACAACAACGACTACGCCTGGATTGACGACGAGGGTCCGATAGGCACCTACATGCCCGGCACCCTGGTGGAGGTGCCCTCGGACGGAGAGCCTATCGCTCCCTACGTGGAGGTCCGCGACGTGCCGCTGAACGCCACCGCATTCACGAAACTGAAGATAGTAGGCCGCGCCCCCGACTCGCCGAAAGTGTCCGACAACAACTACTACGGCGATTTCTCCTATACATTCTCGAATATCCCTATCCCGCAGTTCAAGAAGGTTGCCGCCGACCAGACCAAAGGCTTGCCCGGCGGAATGTTTACCGACAACGAGATCGAGCTGGCATTAATCGGTGGCGAAGTAATCAATGGTGACGGCTACATTTACTTCACGCTGACCAACGTCGGAAGGTCCAACAAGCAGCTCCAGGCCAAGGACGGATATGCCACCACCCTGGACGGCGAACGCATAACCACCACTGTCAAGATTCCCCAGACCCTGGACTCGGGCGACACCGTAAAGGGCACCCTGATCGTACCGGAAGGGGCAAACCGGAGATTCAGCTCCGTCAAGCACAACTTCTATGTAGGCGAGAAAGATTTCCACTGGAACCCGCAGCTGATACTGAAATAATCCACTAAAATATACCATCATGAAGCGAATTCTGTTTTTATTGACTGCCATCACGCTGTGCGGCGCATTGACGATGAGCGGCCAGGCCCGCAAAACAGCCAAGAGACCGGTCGCCAAGGCCCGCACCACCGCCGTAGCCAAACCCAAACCCAAAGCCGTAACCCCCGCCACGCCCGCCAGCGACCTGCCCCTGTTCTGCCTCAAAGGCAAGGTGAAGAAACTCACGGAGAAGGACCTGGGCTGGGTGATAACGGATTTTGTCTATGACCAATACGGCAATATCAACGAAAAGGCCAGCAAAAAGACCCTTCAGACATACAGCACAAATGTCTACTATTTCACAGAAGACGGTTTTCTGAGCGATTATGAATTTTTATATGAAGAAGCGGCTCCCCAGCGTGAAAAGACCCGAGATGCCAAGGGACGACTCACCAAAGCCCAATATAACGGTAATCTCGAGGGAGAAGATTATGTGGCCGTCATGACCCTAAAACGTAACCCCGCCGGCCAGATTACATCTTATAAGATTGTAGACAAAGCCGCTCCTTCATCTATAATTCAGAGCGCAACCCTTACTCTCCGTCCTGACGGCAAGATATCGAAATCTAAAAACGAGTGCATCTATGAGGATTCCAACACGACATACACATACGATGCGAACGGATTCCTGACGAAAGAAACCGGTCGGTCACCGCTTGTTCCGACACCTTCCGTTACTACCTACAAATATGATTCACAGCGAGACGCACAAGGCAACTGGCTGAAACGCACCGGCCCTGAAGGTGGAATTACCGAGCGCGAGATAGAATATTACGAATAACCCAATCCGCTGCGCAGCAGGGACATGCCTTTGGCATGTGTCGGCGTACTGGAGGGGCGGTGTCCCTACCGCCCACAATCTTTAAAACCATTGAATTGAACAAATTTTTCAAAAAAACTGCGAAAAATTTGTTCAATTCAAAAAATAGCATTAACTTTGCACTCGCAAACGGGAAAACAACCCGCAAGCATCACAAAGATGACTCCGTGGCTCAGTTGGTAGAGCAAATGACTCTTAATCATTGGGTCGTGGGTTCGAGCCCCACCGGGGTCACTTATAAAGACCACAAAAAGTGGAAAATCACTGAAAATCAAGCATTTTCAGTGATTTTTATTTTGTCTGAAACTCCAGAAATCGGCAAAATATACCCAGCATCATAGCCCAGTATGAGGAACGCACCGCTAAACTAAAGGCCGATATTCCCCAGCTCGAAGCCATTATCTCTAAGCCGTGGGGCAAGGAGGCCGAACTGAAGCAACATAAATCCAAACTTGCCGCCCTCGACCGCAAGATTACCGCCGCCCTCGCTCTCAAGCATGATGAAAAGGACGGCGAAGAGAACATACAGCAGTCTGAACCTGCATGCACTGAAATTAGTGATCGACAGTCCCAATCTAATAGTTTAAGGGAGTCAATGGTAACAGAACCTCCAAGCATGGGCTACCAAAGAGAGCTTGCAAAAAGCATATTTCGTATTACTTGATTGCATCTTGTTAAAACTTGAAAGAATAAAGGGTATTGCCCCCAATTATAATGTTTATAATGCCCGTCAGATAATATTACTAATTATTTGATGGGCATTTAACGTGGACTGATTGCTATATTACCGCTATAAAAACAGCTTAATCCAAAATGGTTAAGGCTCTATATATTTGGTATTTGCCCTCTACATTCCACTACATTTCCAATATTTGTCATTGTTTTGTATACGAATATGGTTTAACTTTGCATTAGGCAATGTCGGCACAAGCTGATTCGCGTTCAAAGCGTGGATGCAACATCGAAAATCAAGAACTATAAATCAAAATACCAATCAACCAATGACAGAAAACTTTTGGAAAAGGGGCATATTAAGACTATTGCCCATCCTGTGCTTGTCGATGGCGTTCAATGCCATAGCACAGAATCCATGCGCCAGCAAGGAGGCAATGGTGATTTCTGGCAATACACGTTTTACCGTGTTGACACCTGAAATGATCCGCATAGAGTATAGCGATAAAGGTATATTTGAGGATCGCGCAACATTCGCTATCCAAAACCGCCAGATGGATGTGGTTCCTGCATTTTCAACTGGCGAGGATAACGACTATCTGTATATCACGACGGATAAGCTAAATCTAAAATACCGAAAGGGGACAAATCCCCAGACACAGCCGGCATCGGACCAGAATCTTACCATCACAATGAATCACAATGGTACTCCTGTGATTTGGTATCCCGGCAAAACAGATAACCAAAATCTGAAAGGGACTTGCCGTACTCTTGACGGATGTAATGGAGACAATAAGCGCGCAGAAATGGAAGATGGCTTAATATCCCGTTCCGGTTGGGCCGTAATAGACGATTCTTGGAAAGTTTCAAGGGCTGACGGCAGTCATTCGTTTGCACTCGAACCAAACTCGGTGGTAGGTTATGACTGGTGGTCTGAACGCAAGGATCCTCAAGCTCTTGACTTGTATTTTATGGGCTATGGCCATGACTACAAGAAAGCTATCGGAGATTTTACCAAAATTGCCGGTAAAATTCCTTTACCACCTGCATACGTTTTCGGTTATTGGTATAGCCGTTACTATTCATATTCCGCCGATGACTATCGGGAGATTATGAGAGAAATTGATAAGAATGATATCCCCGCTGATGTAATGATTCTTGATATGGATTGGCATTGGAATGGTAAGGCATCAAGCGCGTCGGAGAATATCGGAGGTTGGACGGGCTGGTCTTGGAATACCAATCTCATACCGGAACCTACCAAACTTCTTAAGGAAATACATGACAACGGTTACAAGATTGCATTAAATCTCCATCCGGCTGATGGCATTGACAGTATCGAATCGCCCTCGTATTACAATGCAATGAGTAAGGAGCTTAACGGTAAATATGATAGTAATGGCAAAATTGCCTGGTATCTTGATTATCCCGATTTTACGAAATCGTTCTTTAAGAACATAATCCGCGACCATGAATCTGAAGGTGTGGATTTCTGGTGGCTTGACTGGCAGCAGCATCTTACAAGTCCATATACCTCCGGTCTTGGACAGACATTCTGGTGCAACCATGTTTTTTACAATGATATGGTAAAAAACCGGAAAGACCGTCGTCCGGTAATATTCCATCGTTGGGGCGGATTAGGCAGCCACCGTTATCAAATTGGTTTTTCCGGGGATGCGCTTATCAATTTTCCTACACTCGCATTTGAACCCTACTTTACCTCCACTGCCTCAAATGTAGGATATGCATTTTGGGGGCATGACCTTGGAGGCCATGCATTTACAGATGAGAAAATTGTAAACGACCCGGAACTGATGCTCAGGTGGATTCAGTTTGGAGTTTTCACCCCGATATTCCGCAGCCATGCTACAGATGACAGCAGGATAGAACGTCGCATATGGAAATTTCCCAATTTCTCCAAATTGCGTGATGCTGTAAAACTTCGTTACGCACTCTTTCCTTACATCTATACAATGGCTCGTGAGACATACGATACAGGTATAGGCATGTGCCGTCCGCTTTATTATGAATACCCGGAGAGCGAAGAAGCATATAAATATGAAGGTGAATATTTCTTCGGGAACGACATTTTAGTGGCTCCGATAACAGAACCGGCTTCCGAAGACGGTATCAGTCGAAAAGAGATATGGTTCCCCGAAGGCAACTGGTGGAGCGTATCTACCGGAGAACTGATAAATGGCCCATGTGTGAAAACGCTTGATTTTTCGCAGGATCAAATTCCTTACTTTTTCAAAGAAGGCGCAATGATTCCGATGAATCTGCCAACGGTCAGGAATGTTACAGCACCGGCAAAATCGCTGATTATAAATGCTGTGGCAGGGAAAGAAGGCGTAGGCTCTCTTTATGAGGATTCCGGAGACAACACGGATTATGCCAATGTATATGCTACAACCGCTTTCACTCATGGAGTCAAAGGTAAGACTGAAACTTATACTATTGCTCCTCGTGAGGGGGATTCTTCCGGTCTTGTCGAAAGACGCTCTTGGGCACTCAACGTATTGAATGCCGCTAAGCCGAAATCAGTGAAGATAAATGGTAAATCGCTTAAATCATCTGAATGGAAGTATGATGCCGATAATAAAACGCTGACGATAAATATACCGGAAACTGACTGTTCAGTTATGACTGAGGTTAAAGTTAAGTATTGATGCGTCGATTGGATTAGGCGGATACCGTTATAACTCTTATGTCGGGGAGTCCTGAAATATGGATCTCCCCGATTATTTATTAAATCTTCATTGAGTTAAATACAATGATTTGACGATAAACAGAGGGGAAATCCGGTCTTTAGCAAATGTTTAGGAATCGATTTAACTATTAAACATTTTTTTGCTTCACAAAAAATGCCTAACTTTGTAATTAGAATGATTACACCCTCAAAGATATGGACGCTGATAGGTCTTCTCTGTATATGCTGGCAGACAGCTTTGGGAATGACGGCAACTGATTCTCTTATGAAGCAGTTGGATGATGTCATTGCCAACAGGGATGTATATCTGAGGCAGAAGGATGCCCGATTGTCTGAATTGCACAGTCAGTTGCTTACAAAGGACAATGACAGAGAGCGTTTCGACATTCTAAATCATCTTTACGATGAATACCATCCCTTCAATACCGATTCTGCCTACAATATAAGTATCCGTCAGGAAGCGATAGCAAGGCGCATTGGTGATAATTCGTTATTGCTTAATGCCCGTATGAACAGAGCCAACATTCTTGGGGCCACAGGTATGTATCACGAATGTCTGGTACTTATGGACTCAGTGCAATTTGAATCTTTGCCTGATTACCTGCGTCCGTATTATTACCATATCAAACGTACTATTTATGGCAGGATGGCCGATTATGCGGCATTCCCCGCTGATAAATCAAGATATTTCAATATCACTAATTCCTATCGTGATTCCATAATTAAAGCCAATGCCCCCGGCACGTTGCCATATGTAATAACAAGGGCTGATTACCTGAATGTCAATGGCTCTCCCTCCGAAGCTATAAAGTTGATGCAGGATTTTATGCGTGACAATGAATTGTCGGAGCATGAAAAAGCAATATGTGCATGGACGCTGTCGGAGGCTTATGCCAAGACCGGGGAAAAGGAGCTGGAAAAAACAAATCTTATTATATCAGCCATCTCAGACTTGAAATCTTCCGTAAGGGAGTATATTTCATTGCGACAACTGGCGCTGATGTTATATGAGGAAGGTGATTTAGACAGAGCATACCGCTTCATGACAATCGCTGTCGATGATGCGGCGAAATGCAATGCCCGTCAGCGCATTATAGAGCTCAACGATACATATCCCATGATTAACGGGATATATGTTGAGACTGTCCAGAAGCAAAAAAAAACTCTGGAACGGTATATAATTATTATTGCGGTGTTGGCTTTAGTGCTGATTGTCATGCTATTCTACATGTGGAAGCAGATGATTAGAATAAAGAATAACCATAAGGAGTTGGCTGCCGCTTATGAAAGGCAAAACAAATTGACTGAAGAACTCAGACAATCAAACAAGAAACTGTCGGAAGCTAATTATGCCATTGCGGAAAATTCGGAACTCAAAGAGGTATATATTGGCAGATACATGGATCAATGCCTTGTCTATATAGAAAAACTTGACGCCTATAGGAAGTCTCTGAACAGCCTTGTAAAGTCCGGTAAATCAGATGAGTTAAAACAGCTCTTGAAATCTTCTTCAGTAATAGACGAAGAGTTAAAGGCATTCTATCATCAGTTTGATAAGACTTTTTTGAGCCTGTTTCCGTCGTTTGTTGAAGATTTTAATAACCTCTTGCTTCCGGAAGAAGCTATAATACCAAAGAAAGAAGGCACATTGAATACCGAGCTCCGCATATATGCTCTGATAAGGCTCGGCATTACAGACAGCGAGAAGATAGCTAAATTCTTGCGCTATTCCCTTACTACCATCTATAATTATCGAACCAAGGTGCGTAATAAAGCGAAGGGCAATCGGAATGCATTATAGTCGGAGATTTTCAATATTGGCAGAGTCGGGCAATGACTTCGTGCATTGCTCACTGTCAAAGACAAGCGTCCAATTCAGCTACCTTCTCATACTATAGTTCCTGTCAGAGATGATAGGACAGTTCAATTCCGACTACAAAAAACGGAGCTATTATTGCGCTAATGCGCTTAATATCAGATGCCATTATCTTAAAGCACACTACATTTTGGATATGTATGCTTGCAGTTGCCTGAATCTACTTATAACTTTGCATACGTTAACACATCGAAACGCCAGTTTGTTCAACTATACCTTGAAATCAATTTATAACAAAACCATATAAACCATGAGAAAAAGCAACCGCAAATTCCAATGCCTGTTCTTTTTGCTCTTCATGCTTATTGGATGTCAGCTGATGTCAGCGCAACAGATAAGCGTCAAAGGAACAGTAACCGACCAATCCGGAGAACCACTGATTGGAGTGACTGTGATCGTATCGGGGACGGCCAATGGAACGGCTACCGATGTAGACGGCAATTATTCACTCAATGCCCCGGCTCAGGGTTCCTTGCAATTCTCCTATGTCGGATGTAAAACGCAGAGCATCCAGATAAACGGCCGCAACACAATCAATGTCGTCATGCAGGATGACTCCGGTCTGCTTGACGAACTTGTAGTGGTTGGCTACGGCCAGATGAAGAAGTCAGACCTCACAGGAGCCGTAGGTTCGCTTGCCGGCGGCGACATCAAGGATTCTCCGGTCAACAATCTTGGATCAGCCATCCAGGGAAAGATTGCCGGTGTCCAGATCATCGACGCCGCAAAACCGGGCGACAACGTAAATATTAAAATCCGTGGCCTCGGGTCAATCAACAACTGCGATCCTCTGGTGGTGATTGACGGGGTGCCGACAGACCTCGGATTGAACGCAATCAACATGCAGGATGTGGAACGGCTTGACGTCCTCAAGGACGCTTCGGCCACAGCCATATATGGTTCGCGCGGCGCCAATGGCGTTGTGCTTATCACCACACGCCGTGGATCGACCGGCTCGGGCAAAATCGCGGTCAACGCGAATGTGGCGTTCCAAAACGCTTCCCGGACACTTGATCTGCTCGATTCCCCCGGTTACGCTTCCCTTAACAACGATATGATGACGGCGGCAGGCCATAACACAAACCCTGACTGGATTGACCCCTCATCGCTGACGCAAACCACACGATGGGTCGATGAACTGCTTCGCACAGGCATCATGCAGAACTATAATGTCAACTTCTCCGGAGGTTCCGATAATGCTCATTATTACCTGTCGGCGGGGTTCCTTGACCAGACCGGTATTGTTGATGGCGTGGCTTACCGTCGCTTCACATTCCAGTCAAACAACGACGCACGGCTAAAACCCTGGTTTAAACTGTCGAACAACCTGCTCTTCTCGACCGACATGAAACGTTCGGGATCATACAGCATGATTGACGCAATGCATGCGTTGCCGATTTTTCCTGTCAGGGATGATGACGGTCAATGGTCAGGTCCCAGCGGAAACTCGGAGTGGTATGGCTCGGTACGTAATCCGGTCGGAAACAACGACATGTATCGAGGCAACACCAAAGGTTACAACATTCTTGCCAACATAGCTGGAGATTTCATAATTGTTCCCGACTGGCTGCAGTTCCGCAGTCTATTCGGTTACGACGCGAAGTTCTGGTTCAACAGCTCTTTCTCCCCAAAATATGACTGGAAACCCAGTCCTGTTGAAGAAAGCTCCTATTACGAAAGCTCCGATAAGTCCTTCACCTATCTTTGGGACAATTATTTCACCTTCGACCATACCTTCGGCAAGCACGCTGTCAATGTAATGGCCGGTGTATCGGCACAATGGAACGACTATTCATGGCTCAATGCCACAATGAACGGCTTCCTTTTTGACAATGTCCATCAGATGGACAATGGTGAGACAATGAAAAACATCGGAGGCAGCCGCTCGCAATGGTCATTGATGTCGTTTATGGGTAGAGCCAACTATACTTTCGACAATCGCTACCTGCTCACCGTCACATTACGACGCGACGGATCCTCGCGCTTCGGTAAAAAGCACCGTTGGGGCACATTCCCCTCTGTGTCGGCTGCATGGCGCATATCAGAAGAAAAATTCTTCAACAAGGATAAGGTCTCGGATCTGAAACTGCGTCTGGGATATGGCCAGACAGGCTCTCAGGCTTCCGTAAGCAACTATGGCTACCTGCCCTCTCTCGAGACGTTGGTCTACCCATTCGGCAATCCCAAGGAGAATCAGTCGGCGCTTTCCGCGCAATCTCTTGCCAATCCGTATCTGCACTGGGAGACGATCGAGCAGTTCAATGCCGGTATCGATCTTGGTTTTCTCAATAACCGCATCACACTGAGTCTTGACGGATATATCAAGAACACCAGCGATATGCTTGTAAAGGCAGCAATCCCGATCACCTCCGGTTTCGAAGACACGAGCACGACATATACCAACGCGGGACGTGTCCGCAACATCGGATGGGAACTTTCTGCGACTTCCTACAATCTCACAGGCGAGTTCGGCTGGCAGACCAATCTTGTAGTCACCTACAACAAGAATAAGATTAAGGACCTGAACAGCGAAGTGCCTTTCTATACCAACCAGCTCAACAACTCTTATGTGACGATGCTTTCGGCCGGATATCCAATAAACGTGTTCTACGGTTATGTGACCGATGGTATTTTCCAGACCGGCGAGGAGGTGATGTCTCATGCCGTCCAGCCGGGTGCAGAACCCGGAGACATTCGTTTCCGTGACCTTAACAACGATGGTGTGATCAACGATCAAGACCGTACAATAATCGGCAACCCCAATCCGACATGGCTGTTCTCGATGAATAACATATTGTCCTACAAAGGCTTCGAGCTGCAGATATATTTGCAGGGCGTGGCGGGCAACAAGATATACAACTATACCCGTATCGGACTTGAGAACATGAGTGCTGCATATAACCAACTTGCCGGCACAGCGCACCGGTGGACAGGGGAAGGCACTTCCAACAGTATGCCCCGCGCTGTCTGGGCAGATCCCAATCAAAATGCCCGGGTCTCTGACCGCTGGGTGGAGGACGGCTCGTATTTGCGTCTGAAGAACATTTCATTGAGCTACACGTTCCCCGACAGATGGATCCGTGCGATGCGACTTGACGCGTTGAAGCTCACATTCTCTTGTGAGAATGTGGCCACCGCCACAAAATACAAGGGACTTGACCCCGAAGTCGGAGTCAACGGCATCGATTACTCCTCGTTCCCGTCATCACGTACATTCAACATAGGTCTGAACATTAACTTCTAAATCACATTCCCAAATGGACAAGATAAAATCAATCATACTTCTTGGAGCCATGTCGCTGACATTAACTTCATGCGAAGACTTCCTCGACAGAAATCCGTATGACAAGGTGGATCCACAAGAGACGGTTACCGACGAGGTGGCAGTAGCTATGACTAATGCCTGCTATCTGACGCTACAGTCCTCCAACATGTATAATCAGCGCATCTGGACTCTGGACATAGTGGCGGGAAACTCTGTGGTAGGCGCAGGTGGCGGTGACGATGGTCTGGAGACCGTGCAGGCTTCCAATTTCACGACTATGTCCGATAACGGAATGGCCTTGTATATGTGGCGTTCTCCCTGGGTCGGCATCGGCCACTGCAACGATGCCATCAAGGCTATAGAGGACAATGGCGACCTCTCTCAGGAGATCCATGACCGCTCGCTCGGCGAAGCTTTGTTCCTTCGGGCCCATTACTACTATGTGCTGGCACGTCTCTATGGAGGTCTTCCGTTGCGTGACAAGCCGTTCAATCCTGGTGACAAGTCGGCAATAGCACGAGCCTCTCTGGAGGATACCTACAAGTTCATCATCTCGGATGTGACGCGTGCCATCGAGTTGCTCCCGGCTAAAACAGAATATGATGCAATGAACGTAGGCCGCGCCAGCAAGGACGCCGCACTGTACATGCTTGCAGACATTTATCTGACACTGGCTCCTTCCAATCCGGGGCTTTACAGCGATGTTGTGAATATATGTAACGAGATTACTTCGCTTGGTTACAATCTGAACGCCTGTTCGTATGCCGACAACTTCAACGCCCTTATCGACAATGGTCCGGAGTCGATTTTCGAGGTGGGGTATTCCGGCAGCACAGAGTATGACTTCTGGGGCAACACTCCCCAGGCATCGTGGCTTTCTACGTTCATGGGTCCGCGCAACTCCAATCTGGTGGCCGGAGGATATGGCTGGAATCTCCCTACCGAAGAATTCATGTCGCAGTATGAAGAGGGTGACCTCCGCAAGGATGTAACCGTATTCTACAATGGCTGCCCGCCTTTTGACGGTACTGAATACCGTAGCTCATGGTCAAACACAGGCTATAATGTACGCAAGTTCCTGGTACCGAAAAGTATTTCGCCCGATTACAATACATCGCCCGCCAACTTCGTGATCTACCGTTACGCAGGTGTGCTTCTGATGCAGGCGGAGGCCCTTAATGAACTGGGACAGACTTCGCAGGCCGCCGCTCCGCTCAATATCGTGCGTGCCCGTGCCGGTCTGCCAGGTGTACCTGCCACTATAAGCAAGGACGAGATGCGCGATAAAATCATTCACGAACGACGCATGGAACTCGCTTTCGAAGGACACCGTTGGTTCGACATGATTCGTATCCAGAACGGGGACTACGCTTTACGTTTCCTGCATTCAATCGGAAAGACCAATGCCACACATGAAAGACTGCTTTTCCCGATTCCGCAGACAGAGATGGACTCCAATCCCCTTATGACGCAGAACCCTGGATATTGATATAGCAAATTGAATCATTAACTCACAGAAATAAAAATGGAACTGAATATAAAGAATATCATTATGTCGATGTCCATGATGGCAGTTCTCACAGGGCTGCAAGGATGCACAGACAACGACTATATGGAGCTCAATACAGGGGAGGAACCACTCGTACTCTCCGTATCGGCCGATGCGGTGACTCTGACTGAGAAGGCGCACGCTTCCGAGGCCCTGGCGCTCAGCTGGACCACTGGTACCAATCAGGGAACAGGAGGCCGCATCACATACGCTCTGTCCCTCCGGGAGCAGGACGCGGCCTCGGATGACTCATTCTTCATCCTGCAGGATGCCGTGCAGAAATATGACTGGAAACCGTCGAACCAGGATCTTAACAAGATTCTGCTTGAGCAGTTTCACGCCGTGCCGGGTATTCCGCTCAATATCGACGCCACTGTGACCGCCACTGTTGCCGGACTTGAGGGAGACCCCCAGATTTCTTCGGTGAAGTTCACAGCCACTCCCTATAAGCCGGTCTCGGAAACGCTGTACCTTATAGGTGATGCCACGCCCAACGGCTGGAATGCAGACAACGCCACGGAGATGGCGCGTCTTGAAAACGGCATATTCTCCTGGACAGGCAATCTTGTAGCGGGCGAATTCAAGTTCATAACCGAGAAGGGAAGCTTCTTGCCGTCCTATGGCAGCAATGGCCAGGGTGGTCTGGTCTACCGCGACGCAGATGATCAGCCCGACCTCAAATTCGAGATAACCGAGCCTCACACCTATAAGGTTGACGTGAATCTGCTCAATCTGTCTGTATCGGTAACACCGGTCGAAGGCATAACGCCTCCCTATGACACTATCTTCTTTGTCGGCGACGTGACGGGCTGGGACTTCCTGCTCATGCAGCAGGATCCGCTGGATCCGTTCCTGTTCCGCTACGGAATCTTTTTCCAAAGCGCGGGAGAGTTCAAGTTCGGAACCTCGCAGGGCAGTTGGGAGAACATGTACAAAGCGACTTCCGAAAAGGCTCCATATACATCGCAGGGTGTAGAGTTCGTAAAGGGCTACGATCCGGACAACAAGTGGTATCTCAATGATTCGGAGACGAATATGGCCTATAAGGTCTGCCTCGACATACGTCCGGGCAAGGAGCGTATGATCATGCGTCCGTTCACGCCATATACCGAGATGTATCTTGTGGGTAGCGCAACGCCGGGTGGCTGGGATCTTGGCAGTGGTACGCCGATGACGGTGGATCCATCCAATCCCGATGTGTTTACCTGGACAGGTCGGCTCACAGAGGGAGAGATGAAGATATCCGCTGACCTGCAAAGCGATTGGAATGGAGCCTGGTTCATGGCGGCGTCGGCCAACGCGGCTCCCACAGGGACTATCGAGAAAACAATATTCATAGACAAAAGTGACAATGGACTCGCGGAGCAATATCCCGACATTGCCATCGGTGATGTCGATCTCAAATGGGTAATCTCCGAACCGGGAACCTATACCATAACCCTCAATCAACTTCTTGAGGAAATAACCATAACCAAAGACTGATGAATTTAAAGATCTCAAACATTGCGTTCGTGCTGTCGTTGGCCTTCATGGCCTGCGGCAGCACCGCACCTGACTCTCCGGATAACCCGGATGGTCCCGATCCTGACAATGGCGTGGACAAAGTTGTCTCCGTCACTTCCCGTCTCGACATAGACCTCAGGACCGACCGTGCCTTGTATTCTCCCGGACAGTCGGTGAAATTTACATCTTCCTCACCTGTGGATGGTTACCGCATACGTTATCGGCGTGGAATGGAGACAGTGGCCGAGGACGATGGACACGGCACATCCTGGACATGGACACCTCCGACCGTGGACTATACCGGATACATGGTAGATGTCTATCGCCCGGGCGACGGCACGGAGGAAATTCACGGTACCATAGCAGTCGATGTCTCCAGCGATTGGAAACGCTATCCCCGCTATGGATTCGTGGCCACCTTCGACCGTTCGAAACTCACCCCAGGATTGATCGAGGCGGAGATGGAGTACCTGAACCGCTGCCACATCAACGGAGTGCAGTTTCAGGACTGGCACTACAAGCACCATTGGCCTCTTGGCGGGACTCCCGGCGCGTTGCTGGATACATACACCGATATAGCCAACCGCGAGGTATCGACCGATGTCGTACGCAGATATATCGACGTACAGCATTCGTATGGCATGAAGTCGATATTCTATAACCTCTGTTTCGGTGTTCTTGATGACGCCAAGGAGGACGGAGTGGATGAGACATGGAACCTTTATAAGGATGCGTCTCGCGGGTCTCGCGACTTCCACCAGCTTCCCGCGTCGTGGAAAAGTGACATTTATCTTGTGGATCCCGCCAATGCCGGATGGCAGGAATACATAGGCAAACGCAATGACGATGTATATGCCTCGTTTGATTTCGACGGCTATCAGATTGACCAGCTGGGCAACCGGGGCACACTTTATGACTATAACGGCAAAACCGTCAATCTGCCTAACGGTTACCGCTCGTTCATCAATGCAATGAAAGCACGTCATCCGGACAAAAGCCTTGTAATGAACAGCGTCAGCAGTTATGGAGCATCGCAGATAGCTGGTTCGGGTACGGTGGATTTCTGTTATAACGAGCTTTGGAACGATGAAGATATGTTCGAGGATCTGCATAAGGTAATTAAGGCTAATGATGCCTATAGCAACGGAACACTTTCTACCGTTTTCGCAGCCTATATGAACTACGACTATGCCGACAGGCATCAGGGATATTTTAACAATCCCGGAGTGATTATGGCCGATGCGGTCATGATGGCGCTTGGCGCCTCGCATCTTGAGCTTGGTGACCACATGCTGTCGCGTGAATATTTTCCGGCTTCGCCGTTGGCCATGGACGAGAATCTGCGGACAGCCATGATTCGTTATTACGACTTCATGACGGCCTACCAGAATCTGCTCCGTGGCACAGGAACCGCCTCGGAGACAGAGGTGTCGCTTAGTTGTGATGACGCGTCGAAACGTGTTAAATTCCAGGCATGGCCTCCCAAAGCCCGCACCGTAACCACATACGCTCGCAAGGTTGACGGCAGGACTATCGTGCATCTGCTCAATTTCATAAATACCGATGACCTGTCGTGGCGGGACCTCAATGCCAGCAGGGTCGAGCCTTTGCTCAAGACCCATGTGCCCGTATCGATGAAAGTGGACGGGAATGTCAAGAATGTCTGGATGGCATCTCCTGATATCCACGGAGGAGCATCGGTACAACTTCCCTTTTCGTTGAGCAAAGGGGTGCTTAGTTTTACTGTCCCTTCGCTCAAGTACTGGGACATGATTGTAATAGAATAATCAACTTATGAATAAACTGAAACAAAGTATTCTCATTGCCTCCTTGTTCATGGTTCCGCTTACAGCCGAGGCATATGTCACTTCGGTAATGTCCCCATCGGGTGACATTACCGTTGACTTCGGCCTCAGGGAGGGCGGGAGACCGGAATACAAGGTCAATTACAAGACTCGTCCAGTGGTACTCGCTTCAGGCCTCGGACTTGAACTCGCGGATGGTCCCTCATTAATGTCTGACTTTGAGATTATCGGTACGGATACCCTGTCGTACGACGAGACTTGGCAGCCGGTATGGGGCGAGAACAGTCATATACGCAACAACTACAGGGAACTGCTGGCGCATCTGCGCCAACGTGATACGGATAGGCTGATGGACATCAGGTTCAGGGTTTACGATGATGGCGTCGGGTTCAGGTATGAGTTCCCGACACAGCCTAATCTGGTATATTTTGTCATAAAGGAGGAACACAGCGAGTTTGCCATGACCGGAGACCATATCGCTTGGTGGATCGCCGGCGATTATGACACACAGGAATATGATTATACGGAGAGCCGACTTTCCGAAATACGAGGAAAGATGAAGGATGCAATTTGCAGCAATGCGTCGCAGACTCAATTTTCTCCCACAGGAGTGCAAACCTCTCTTCAGTTGAAAACAGACGACGGTCTCTATATAAACATTCATGAAGCGGCGCTCGTTGATTACTCCTGTATGCATCTTGACCTTGATGACAGGAATTTCGTGTTCTCATCATGGCTCACTCCTGACGCTCAGGGCAACAAAGGGCATCTTCAGTCTCCGTGCCATTCACCTTGGCGCACTGTAATGGTAAGTGACGATGCCCGTGACATGCTTTCTTCCAATCTGATTCTAAATCTGAACGATTCATGTGCCTACGATGACACATCATGGATCAAGCCAGTTAAGTATGTGGGCGTATGGTGGGAAATGATCGGCGGCGGCAAACAATGGTCATATACCAATGATCTTCCATCTGTCAAGCTGGACCAGATTGACTACACCAAAACCAAACCTCACGGACAACATCCGGCGAATAATGATAACGTGAAGAAATACATTGACTTTGCGGCCGAGCATGGATTTGACCAAGTCCTGGTGGAAGGCTGGAATGTTGGATGGGAAGATTGGTTCGGACACTCTAAAGATTACGTTTTCGACTTCGTGACTCCTTATCCTGATTTTGACATCAAGATGCTTAATGAATATGCACATTCAAAAGGCGTGAAGTTAATGATGCATCATGAGACATCCGGTTCTGTACGCAACTATGAACGCCACATGGAGCAGGCATACAATCTAATGAATAAATATGGCTATAATGCTGTTAAAAGCGGCTATGTGGGCAACATGATTCCCCGTGGCGAACATCACTACGGCCAGTGGCTGAACAACCATTATCTGTATGCTGTGACAGAGGCTGCAAAGCATCACATTATGGTCAATGCCCACGAAGCGGTCCGTCCCACCGGTCTTTGCCGTACATATCCTAATCTCATCGGTAATGAAAGCGCACGCGGTACTGAATATGAATCTTTCGCAGGAAATAAGCCCTCTCACACTACGGTTCTTCCTTTTACCAGACTTCAGGGTGGTCCGATGGATTATACTCCCGGTATATTCGAAATGGACATGAAAAAGGTTAACCCGAACAGTCAGGGTCACGTTAACAGTACGCTTGCGCGTCAACTGGCCCTTTATGTAACTATGTATAGTCCTCTCCAGATGGCAGCAGATGTTCCTGAAGTATATAATCGCTTCATGGACGCATTCCAATTCATAAAGGATGTGCCCGTAGATTGGGATGAAAGTCGATATATTGCGGCTGAACCGGGACGCTACATTGTGGCAGCCCGCAAAGCAAAAGGAGAAAACGACTGGTATGTTGGCTGTACTGCAAATGAGGATGGATATGAATCCACTCTTTCGCTTGATTTTCTTGACCCCAATAAGAAATATGAGGCGACAATTTATGCTGATGCGTCGGATGCCAACTACTTGACCAATCCACAGGCATATACCATTACCTCAAAAAAAGTTAATGCAAAGACAAAATTAAGAATGAAAGCAGCGCCCGGAGGTGGTTATGCTATATCAATTAAACAGATATAATAATTCAAGGAGCCTTCATATATACTTATACAAGAAATCTAATCTAATAACAGGGCACGATATTTAAGGTAAAAAATGATTGGCTATTGCAGAGGAGTTCCCGTAAAAGAGGACTCCTCTGTTTATAACATAAATATAAACAATGAATAAGGTACTAATTGTTGATGCCTCCGAATCCGGACGTCGGCTTATGTCTGGCTTGCTCGTCAAGCATGGTTATGAGCCGATTGTCGTCGATAATATGGAGGCAGCAAAGGAAGCGGTGGCAAAGCTGCCACCTGGCGCTGTAGTGGTCGCGGCGATGAAATTCGCCCACGGGACAGCGCAGGAGTTAATCAACTGGCAGAAATGCGAGGGATACAATTTCCCAGTTATTGCCGTTGTGAATAATCTGAATCCGAGCGATTTGCTGAAGTTGGTACGAAGCGGATGTGCCGTAGATGTAATACAACGAGCTGCCATTGACAAGCAACTTGTGGAAACGGTGCAAAAATACATCAGTAATCTTGACACCGCATCCGCAGATGAATTACTGATTCATCGCCCAAGCAAGGAGTTTCAACGCATAGAGAGTGAAATCACGCGCATAGCCTCGACTGACGCCAATGTGATAATATTCGGAGAAAGCGGCATGGGTGGTTGATGGTGTTGGTGAACGCCCAACGACGTGGGGCGGTCGGGAGTGGGCGAAGATGCCCACTCTGTGCTATTACCGCTTGTTCGTATTTCGTTCTCGGTTTCATAGTCGTAATGTGTTAGAAGTCAAATAGACTTGGTTGAACTTCGGGTGCTTTCTTCTCAGTAGTCCTGTGTCTGCGCATTTTAGCCATTTCCTCCTCACGAAGTTTGTTTATGGCGTCCTGCCGTGCCTGCTCCTTTTCCTCCTCGGTAAGTTCTACCGTATGGTTTACTACCACTTGGCAGTTAGTGGCTATATTGCTTACCTCGATTTCGGGTTCATCCCCAAAGTGCATAGCCCAACCGAAGATTTCATCATCGGTAAAACCGCAACATCCGCTTTTCTTGACCTCTCCGATGATATAGGCGCAGCACTGCTCCATAGTCTTGGAGGGATTTGCCAGTCTGACCGCTACGAGAGGGTCGTTTTCTGCCCTTGTCATAAGATACCGGGCGATTGTGTCTTGGAACGTTTGTGTTCCTTTCATTGTGTTCATTGCCATAGTCGTAAATGTTTTAGAGTGTCGTTATCCAATAGATTATCCCTATTTCGGTGAGGATAGATATTATCCAGCCTACGCCACGGAATATCGGTTTCAGTATCGCCCAAAGTAGTACCCCGACAATCAGACCGGCTATTATCCCTATCACTCTTGCCGCCTTTTTTAATGCGGTATGAGCTGGAGAAGGAGTGAAGCTCGTATTTTTGATATGTCTGTCGTTCAGTGTCATAAAGCGATATTTTTTTAATGCGTATAATCGCTGTTTGAAGTTTGTTCGCTCGTTGACACACTTGCACGACGGGAGAAAAGGGGTGTTCTGCACTCGCCGGAAAAAATACTACCGACCAACGGGAGCTGTGGAGATTTTTTCAGGCGAATGCAAAAGAATACCACGTCCCGGCGTGTTCATCAACTCCGAGCGAACAGACTTTGAACTATGATTATAATCCGCACGAAACATGGAGCTGGCATCGCCCCGGTGGGTGACACTGAAGGACAGACATACAGAAAATGCTATCCATAAAAAATAGCAATGTCCCACAATCATTTCCGAAAACTAATGTATGTGATACTTTCTCACCGATGACTGTGTCAATATTTTCATTAGAAACCGCTATGACTGCCCCGGCATAAGGCAATGTATGTGTCGGGAACGACCCCGGAATTTATGGAGGGATCGTAAGCGACACGTTCTTTGCCGCCGTGGGCCGTAACAAAAGTAGAGTGGCGCGGCGGCTCAAATTCCTTATCAAAGAGCAGGCGTAAAGAACACGGGCTGTCGATTAGAAGTCTTGTGTGCGACATCCCTGTCGCAATCTCACAAGGCGTATGAGGCAGCCGGTGTTCAGCCGGCTCCCATA
>ENA-OYYR01000454-OYYR01000454.1-human-gut-metagenome-genome-assembly--contig:-NODE-454-length-19671-cov-4.947849_pt1 | contig 19671 bp, 12 predicted proteins | sample MGYA00244066_ERZ653454 | MGnify/ENA primary metagenome ERZ653454 (study PRJEB26926, sample SAMN06165163) | human gut metagenome | biome: ENVO:00009003; feature: ENVO:2100002; material: ENVO:00002003...
GAATCAGCCCATTTTTTACGATGCCTCAAAAATGTTTAGCGGACAGTAATAATATGATATATTGCGGAGAGTGGATATCCAACTGGGACGGCACGATGGAGAAGATACGGCTGAAGGATGATTTAAGCGGCAGTATCGGCGACGGCAGCCTGATGTTTAAGGCCAGCGCATCGCCCTGGAGTCGTGAAAGGCTCGACGGGAAGGTGCAGCCCAACAGGGTGACCGACGGTCCATGGCTGTTCCGTACAGGTTCTGGGCGGCTCGGCATGATCTGGACCAGCTGGATCTATAATGTCTATACCCAGGGCGTGGCATATTCTCAGAGCGGCACTCTCGACGGGCCGTGGATACAGGAACCGGAACCCATAACGCCGCCCGACCATGGCCACGGTATGCTTTTCAAGGACCTGACAGGACGATGGCTGATGTCGGTGCACAGTCATCGGGAAGAAAACGGGCATTACATCCGCATACCTCAGCTGTTTGAGGTGGATCTTAGCGGCGACAAACTGAAGATAGGCAGGAAACTGTAGGCTCTCAGGCGACATCGGAATTTTATGGAATAATCAGGGCTGACTCCCGCGCGGGGAATCAGCCCTGACTGTGTATAGACCTCGGCCGAAGTCGAGGAAGATGGTTTGATTTAACGGACTGCGTATTTCTTGCCGTTGACGATGTAGATTCCGGCGGGGAGGCCATTGAGGGCGGTGGCCATTGCGGCGTTGGTCTTGACGGCGATGCCCTGGAGGTTGTAGACGGTGACGGGAGCGTTGCGGTCAGATGTGAGTGAGCTTACAATCGTGGACTGATTGTTGTCATTGCGTAATGCAATGGCTGTGATGTTGAACGGATTGCCGCCTTCGGGATTGGACTGTATCAGCAGGGCCGAAACGTCAGCGAGCCGTTCCTTGACGTTGATGTCCTTCAGGTCGATTATCGCCTTGGTGGCCGAACGTTCCATGTTGCCGGAATCGGCATTTGCCCATACAGCATCAGGATTGTCGAATGCTGTCATGACGTTCATGATGTAATTGGTATTGTCGCCATTGTCGGCCGACAGGTAGATGTCCATGTAACTCTGTCCGTCGTATGAGTCGAACGCTGTCTTGAACAGGTCCATGGTGTTCCAATTGTCAATCCAGAAATATCCGCCCCAGATTGCGCCTTCGGGCATCTGGAAACCGTCGTTGCAGATTTCTACGCTCTTGACTGCGAACTTAGCTCCGCACAATTCCAGACCGTATGTCCGTAATGCGGTCAGCATATCGGTTGTGATATATGCCTTGGTATCCGGCATGTTGTCGCCTAGAACTGTCTTGATGGTGCCGGGGAGCCAAGTGCCGTTGGCTTTCATTTCGATGACATCGGTAGTGGATGCGAAGGTAACGTTGATGTAGTCGCCTACGTTGACATCTTCCGCGAACTGATCAGCAGGAATGGTAAGGGTGTTATCCCATGTCACTTCAGTTCCGGTTTCTTCAGGACTGGTGTAGATGGTCTTGACGGTGGTCACGTCGGCCCATACGGGCGTGGAGAGTGCGGCCGCAGCAACTGCGGCGAGTAAAAATGATTTCATAAGATATAGGTTATTAAGTAGTTGTGCTTGGTGTTATTTTGATTGAACTTTGATTTCGCTGACAGCCAGATTGCCAGTATAGCAGTTGACCGACCAGCAATTGCGTGCGGTGCCGTAAAGACGCGTGGTATAACCGAGACAGTCGTTTATGTAAAGTGTCAGTACGGAATTGTCGGTTACCACGGTGATGTTATATACACCGTCGGCCGGGGCCTTGAATACATAGCTGTCTGCAAACTGGATGAATCCGGCTCCTTCCGGGCCTTCCTGTTCCAGATTGATCTTCATGGTGCCGTCACCCTCCGGATTGAATACCAGTGTACCGTACGACACGGAATCGCTGCCGCGACCGAACGAGAGTCCGAAACGGTCGCCCGGATTGGCCGTTATGGTGAAAGTCAGGCGGTTCTCGGTGCCGAGTCTCGGCATGAGTTTAGATTCGTCCGCATTCAGCGAAAAGCCGTCCAAAGTCCTGGCGTTGCCAAGGATTGAGGCTATTGCGGGAACCTCACCGATAGTAAGGGTGCCGTCCGGATGCTGGATCAGTTTGTGAGCCACCAGGTTTCCTGCCCAGTCGGCGTTGCCGGTGATTACGTTTCCGGCTTTGGTTGCGTTCCAGCCCCAGATGTAGCGGTCGGTTCCATTGGATGCCGTCTTTCCGGCGTAGAAACCACGTGAGTCAAGGTATCCTTCGTGAGCGTCGGGCCACAGACCGGCGTCGTTGGCGGTGGATGCTTTCAGCTCGTCAAGAGTCTTGCCCTTGAAATACTGTACGCGGCGTATGGCGTCGTGCTGTTCGGAATAAACCAGATACCACCAGTCGCCCATCCTGAACACGTCGGGGCACTCGTAGAATCGGTCCCACATCATGGTCATGAATACACCGGCGTCGTTCCATTCAAGCAGGTCAGGCGATGTGTATTCGGCCAATACTCCCTTTCCGTTCAGGCGTGTGGACACCAGCATGTGGAACATATTGTCGTCTCCCCGGAACACGAACGGGTCGCGGAAGTCGGCGTTGCTGTATTTATCGCCGCCCGTGACAAGAACGGTGCGGTTCTTGGTCCACGACTTGAAATCGGTTGATGTGGCGAGCATCACGGCCTCGTTGATTCCGGAAGTCGAGGCGGGGTTGGGAGAATGGGCGGTATAGAATGTATAATAAGTGCCGTCGTGGTATATGGTCGAGCCTGTGCCGAGAGCGGCATCGGGTTCGTTGGCCGCTCCGCAGGGAATCAATTCGCCAAGAGAAGTGTAGCCGGCAGCATCCGTGGTGCTGACTCCCCAGATGGGGTGATAGGTCACGGCCTGATTCGGGCGGTAGTCCTGCAGGTACAGGATCTTGAAGTCTCCGGCCACGGGATCATAGAAGGGCATCGGGTCGCCTACGAAACCCACGGCGGGTTTGTAGTATATGTCCTGCTTGGCGGCATCGTTGCTTTTCAGGTATTCCGTGCTGTTTTCCAGGTTCCGGTCGGTCAGCACAGGCTTGTCGTCGCTGCAACCGGCCAGTGTGGCGGTTGCGGAAGCAATCAGCATGGAATAGAATATGATGGATTTCATTGTCTTAAATTTAAAAAGGGTGAATTACTGACACAGATAGTTGATGGCGTTCTTGGTGAGCCGGATCATGTTGTCGCGGTAGGGGTTGTCCTTGCCGTTCCTGTCATACCATTCGTAGGCAGGGGTTCCGATTGTGATGACGCGGCCTGAAGTGAATCCTTTCAGAGCCTCGTAAGGCTCGAATTCGGCGATTGTGACACGGTTTATATCATAATCATGGCCGGAAGCCAGGGCTTTGGCGCCTGTGCGTTCCTCCCAGCCCTGCATCGAGCCGTAAGGATCCCAGTCCACGCCCCACTGCAGCGTACGGTTGGTATTGGAGCAACCTTTGTCCAGAAGGAGTATACGGTTGTCGCCGTCGGTCTCTATGCCGTCGTACAGAGGATGTGACTCATGGCCTGTTATCGTGAAGCCCAACGCATTCTCGAGAGTCTCGGATGTGTCGCCTCCGAACATATTGTTGGGACTCTGCTGGTCGCGGGCAATGCGCCATACGTCGTTGATGTATCGTGCGCCGTCGCGCGATGCCAGTATGGCGCCGCCGTGCAGCCAGTAGCTGTTGAACATGTCGCGCGAATCCCACATGGTTCCGGGCCAGTCTGTCCAGTCGAAATGACACCATATCATGGTGAAGTCGGACAGCTTCACATCACCGTCGATTATTTGCTGAACGGATACGTAGCGGGAGTTGGGCACATTGTTCAGCATCCATTCGCAAGCGGCCTTGGCTTCGTCGCCCAGTGCGTCGAACGATGCGGCGTTGCCGATGAATGCCTTGGGAGCCTGCGACATCTCGTCCTTGATGACCGTAACGGTATATACGATGGTCGCAGTATTGTGGACGCAGGTAAATTCGACGGGTTCTGTGAAGTCGAGTACGGAACCCGATTCCGGGGTAACGGTCGTGCCGTCGTTGACCAGGAACGACGCCTGCATGGCGGTCACGTCCGCTACAAGGGGAACGAATACGAGAATGGTATGTGCTGCGTTGTCGATGGTGCCGCTGTATTTGTTGTCGAGCGTGAATGACAGGAATTCCACGTTGTCATGCTTCACGTTGAGGGCATAGTCGGTGAATACGTCGCCGTTCACCACGTGTATGGAGCGTGGCACCGAGCCGTCGAACCTGTATCCCCGGGGATAGTCGCATGTGGCTCCGGGGCTGAGAACTATCTCGTCCACGGTCAGGTCCGTCAGGTCGGTAGTGGTGGGCAGGTTGACGGTCACTGACTTGGCGGTGTTGTCTATGGTGCCGTCAAAGCCGCTTACTCTGATTGATTCGATGCGGGTGCTGCCGTCAAGATCCATATTGGATTCCTTGTCGTCGCACGATGTCAGCATACCGGCCGTGAGTGCCAGCAGCGACAGATATATTGTTGAGACTGTGAGTTTCATTGTGTTCGATTACCAGTTACCGATGTTCTGTTTGTAATGTCCGTTGGAGGCGCTGATCTGAGAGAACGGTATAGGCAGATACTCATTCTTGTTGCGCGTGAACGAGGCGTTGGAATATATGGCGCAGTTGTCGGCCTCGTCGGCGTAGTATCTGTTGATTACGTCGGCAGCCTCTCCCCAGCGTACCAGGTCGAAGAAGCGTTCGCTTTCCATGGCCAGCTCAAGACGGCGTTCCATCTTGACTATCTTCAGGGCGTCAGCCTGTGCGTAAGTCCCGTTGTATGGGCGGATGTTGAGGCGTACGCCATACTGTCTCTCATAGTCGGAGATTGATGCGGTGCTCTGACGGGCGCGGTTGCGCAGGGAGTTTACGATCTCGATGGCCTCGGGGATGTTCCGGTTCAACTGTACCAGCGCCTCGGCGCGCATCAGAAGCACATCGGCATAGCGCAGCACGATACGGTTCATCGGCGAACCCCACCAGGAGCCTTTTACCAGGTATCCGCCGTCGGGATCGACATTGTGTTTCAGCGAGACATAGTATCCGTACAGACCGTTGCTTCGGCTCCAAGTGGCGCTGCGGTCCATCATATAGTTGGCGTTGAACATATAGGGAGTGCCGGGCATTCCCACCGTGAGGAACAGACGGGGGTCCGCATAGTCGGAGGTCATGTCATAGTCCTTGGCGTTGAAGCTGTCAATCATGGGATGGCCGTTCTCGTCGGTCTTGAACGAATTGACCAGGTTCTGGCTCGGCTTGTAGAAATCGCATCCGCCGTCGGTCACGCCCGGGATGTTCGGAACAATCAGGCCGTACGACCAGTTGCAGTTGCCGTGGGTTGTCCCGTCGTTGAACGAATACTGCATGGCCCAGATCGATTCGGGACCGTTCTCGTACTGAGGCTCGGGACGGAAGTTGTTGTGCATGTCGGGTTCAAGGGCGCAGCCCGAGGCCGTCATGATGGCCGGGTCAGTGTACTTGATGACGTTCTGCAGGTCCTCGCGGTCGATTGACGTTACCTCGTGCGACTCGGGATTGTCCTGGCGGTATGCTTTGTAAAGGTAAGTCTTGGCGAGGTATGCGGCAGCCGCGGCGCGGTTGGGGCGGCCAACTTCTTCCTGCACGGCCGGAAGATTGTCGAAAGCGTATTTGAAGTCGTCGATGATGAGCTGCCAGCCCTGGTCGTTGGTGTATTCCGTGTTTTCCAGGTCATTGTACTGCTCGGGAGTCAGATTCTCGTTGACGGCAAAGGGAATCTGCTTGTACAGACGCTTGAGGAGGAAGTGTCCGTGAGCGCGGAGGAATCGCATTTCGGCTATACGGGTATCCCGCTGCGGGTATGTGGAGGCATCCATCATGTCAAGAACCTGCAGTGCGGAATTGGCACGTGACACGGCATTGTACAGACGCTGCCACATGTCGGATATGTTCCAGTTGGTGGTCATGATGCCCTGCGACACTTCCAGCGCGTGGAACACGTCGCCGTCCTCGGTGCCGTTGCCGCCCTTGTAGGCGTCGTCCGAGCGGACGTCGAAGTTCCACATAGAGAACGACGAGTTGATGTCTTCGGCCGAGATCCACACGGCGTATGCCGAGATGACCAGATTGTCGATATATTCGGGATTAAGCACCTGTTCCTCGTCAAGAGTGCCTTGCGGCTTGTGTGAATCGAGGAAGCTGTCGCAGCCGGTGGTGGCCAGTGACAAAGCCGCGAGCGATGCGATTATATATTTTTTCATGATTTGGCGTGATTAGAAGGTGAGATTGAGACCGAAAGTAAGGTTGGTGGGGATGGGATAGCCGAAGTTGGGATTTTCGGGATCCACACCGGTAAACGACTTGCTCTTTATTGTCAGCAGGTTCTGCGCGCTGATGTAGAAGCGCAGGCGTCCCATGCGCATCTTGCGTACCACCTTTTCCGGCAGGTTGTATCCTATCTGGATGTTGCGCAGCTTCAGGTACGAGCCGTTCTCCACGAAGTAGGTCGAGACGCGTTTTTCGTTGTTGGAGTCGGAGCGTGTCAGGGCAGGGATGTCGGAATCGGGGTTCTGCGGGGTCCATGCGTCAAGCAGGCGCTCGCCTTTGTTCAGGAATCCGATGTTAAGACCGCTCCAGAGGTCGGTTTCTTTCTTCAGGTCGGAAATCACGTCCTGGCCCTGTGCGCCCTGCCAGAACATCGAGAAGTCGAATCCCTTGTACTGCAGATATACGTTCAGACCGTACGTAAAGTCGGGAGTGGGGTCGTAAATCCACTTTTGGTCCTTCTCGGTGATGTAACCGTCGTTGTCGAGGTCGCGCCAGCGTATGCGTCCCACGGCCGCGCCTTCCTGAACGGCATGGTTGTCCACTTCTGCCTGCGACTTGAAGATGCCGTCGGCCACATAGCCCGCCTGTGCTCCGTATGTATGGCCGATGACGCTGTACACGCCGTTGCCGCCGAACGTGCCGTTTGCGGCCACTGTCGCGGGTATTTTCGTAATCTTGTTGCGGTAGGCGGCGATGTTGCCTGTCACCTCATAGGTGAAGTCATAATCGGTGGTGTGGCGGAAGCCGAGGTTAAGCTCGATGCCCTTGTTTTCCATTTCGCCGGCGTTTATCCACTGTGACGAGCCTTCGCCCATGGCGCCGATGCCGGCCATCTGTACCAGAATGTCGGAGGTTTTTTTATAATAGAGGTCAAGAGAACCGAACAGACCTGAGTTGAGCATTGACCAGTCGAGACCGATGTTATACTGCGTGGTTGTTTCCCATTTGATGTCGGGATTCCCGATCTGGTCGCGCTTGAAACCTGAGCTCAGGATGGCTCCGCCGTTTGTGCCGGCGATGTCGTAGGATGTTCCATAGCTCTGGCCGCCCGATTCGTTCACGCCGTAATTGGGCACGTAAACGAAGTATCGTGCAAGGTTGCTGATTTCCTGGTTACCGGTCTGTCCCCAGGAGAGTCGCAGCTTAAGGTCGTTGAGCCAAGCCACATCGCGCAGGAACGACTCGTTGTTGATGCGCCATCCCAACGACACGGAGGGGAATGTGGCGAAACGGTTGTTCTTGCCGAATCGCGACGAGCCGTCGTGACGTACGGTCACTCCGAGAAGATAACGGGAATCGAAAGAATAATTGGCCTTGGCGAAGAACGACACCAGGGAGAATCCGTCGCCCGAGCCGTATGACTGGGCGTTGCCCGCACCGGCCGACGGCCACATGAAGTCGGGATTCAGCACCGAGAAATCGGTCTTGTAACCGGAGAACCAGTCGGACGATTCGTTTATAAGCTCAACGCCGGCCAGCGCGTCGATGTGGTTCTTGCCGAAATCGATGTTGTAGCTGGCCACGAGGTTCCACATCCAGCGGGTCCAGTGCTCCTGCTTCGCCTCGACGGCGTTGGTGGAATTGGCCACGTTGCCCTCGGTGACGGGGTAAGTGAAGATGCGCTGCTGTTTCTGGGAGTAATCAAGGCCGAATGTGGTGCGTACGTTGAAGCCTTTGAAGGGATTGACGTTGATGTAAGCATCGCCGAACAGACGCCAGTATTTATAACGGTTGTCCTTGTTGCGCACCAGACGTGCCAGAGGATTCTCGCGGTCGGGGTATCCGCCGACGGGACCGGCGAACTCTCCGCTTTCAGTGTAAACGGGCAGCGAGGGGTTGAACTGGAGCACGTTCTGCAGGAATCCGCCGGGAGCCTGCACTTCGTCGGTATGGTTCAGGGTGAAATGCTCGCCGATGGTGAGTATGTTTCCGAACGGTTTGTATTCCGTGTTGACACGTGCGGAGAAGCGCTCGAAGTCCGAGTACTTGATCACGCCGAGGTTCTTGTAATAACCTACGGAGAAGAAGGCGCTGAGTTTGTCGGTGCTTCCGCTCACGCTGAGGTTGTAGTTCTGGATCAGACCGGTGCGTGTGGTGACGTCGTACCAGTCGGTGTCGGCGGCGGGCGTGGAGCCTGCGGCGTCCAGATATTTGTTCATGCCGATGGAGTTCAGCTGCGGGTATCCAGCCCGGTCGTATCCCCAGTTGAAGCGGTATCCCAGACCGTTGGTGTTGGGGTCCTGTCCGTCGTTGACGTATGCCTGCCACATGGCACGCCCGTACCCCTCGGTATCCAGCACCTTCATTTTATTGGTATAGAACTGAGCGGCTACCGATGCGTCCAGGTTTATCTTGAGGTCGACGCCTTTCTTGGTAGTGATTATGATGACGCCGTTGGCTGCGCGCGAACCGTAGATGGAAGCCGAGGCGGCATCTTTCAGCACCTGGATTGAGGCGATGTCGCCGGGATTCAGTTCATGCATGCCACCCTTGGTGGGTACGCCGTCGATAATGTACAGCGGGTCGTTGTTGTTCAGGGTGCCGATCCCTCGGATGCGCACGGTGGCCGATCCGCTGGGAGCACCGTCGGCACTGATGTTCATGCCCGGCACACGGCCCTGCAATGCCTTGATGGGGTTGTTCTCGTTCTGTTTGTTGATTTCGTCAACATCCACGGCCGTGATGGCCCCGGTCACATCGACCTTGCGCTGGGTGGAGTAACCTACCACCACTACTTCGTTCAGGACTTCGGAATCTTCGGAAAGCTCGATAGTCATTTCCGGAGCGGCCTTGATCTTGACGGTCTGATAGCCGATGTAGGAAACTGTGAGACTGGAACCGGGGGCTACGGAGACTTCGAACTTGCCGTCGATGTCAGTGACGGTTCCCGAGCCTTTGACTTCGGTCATCACCGTCGCACCGATCAGGGGTTCGGAATCGGCTTTGGAAATGACCGTCCCGTGCACCGTGATGTTCTGTGCTTGAACGCCGAGTGTCGCCAATAGCGACAAGAGCGTTAACAGGAATGAATTTTTCATGTCGTTGTCAGTTGTTTTATGCCGCAAAATTAGAACCCATGTTGCAGCTGACATTTCAAATATGTTGCATAGGCTGTCAAAAAACGGTCATTGCACCATTTATGACATCCTATGCAACATTTTTATGATTTGGAACCGAGGCGTTCCCGGAGTTCGGAAGGGGTTTCGTTGAAATAATCGCGGAAACAGCGTGTGAAGTATGCCGGAGTGGAGAACCCGACCATATAGCCGATCTCGCTTATGGACCTGTCGGTGGAGATAAGCAGTTCGCGGCTGCGTTTCAGCCGCAGTTCGCGCACCAATTCCACCGGCGAGTAGTTGGTGAGGGCCTTGATCTTGCGGTAGAATTGCGAACGGCCCAGTCCGAGTTGCGCGGCGATGCCGTCCACGCTGAGTTCGGGATTCTCCATTTCCTTATTGACGATTTCCACGAACCGTGCGTAGAATTCGTTCTCTACGTCGGGTCGTGGCCGCTTGGCCTCGGGGGTGTCCGACGGCTTGACGTTGGTGGGTTGCGGCGTGGCCCATAATTCCTTGATGCGTCTGCGGTTCTGAATCAGGTTGCGGCACCGTGCCCTGAGTACAGTGATGTCGAACGGTTTGGACAGATAGCCGTCGGCGCCGCTGTCATATCCCTGGGCGCGCTGTTCGTCCATACTGCATGCCGTGAGCATCAACACCGGTATGTGCGAGGTGGACACCTCGCCCTTGATTCGGCGCGTGCATTCCAGACCGTCCATGACGGGCATCATCACGTCGCAGATTATCAGGTCGGGAACATGCCGTGCGGCCATGCGCACGCCCTCCTTGCCGTCGGATGCGGCGATTACCGTATATTCGTCGCCGAGAAGTTCGGCGGTGAGTCTGCGGATGTCTTCGTTGTCGTCTATTACCAACAGAAGCGGTTTGTCGGAGTCGGCCAGGGGCGCGTCGTTCTCTATCCGCTCCAGTTCAGTGATGGTGTCGTCGCGCAGTGTGCCGGATGTCGGGACTGCGGGAGTCTGTTTATTTTCAGCTATATGCGTAACGGGAATGGTGACGGTGAATTCCGACCCCTTACCCTCGCGGCTCGTTACGATAATCTTGCCATGATGCAGTTCCACAAACGCCTTGGCCAGCGAGAGTCCGATGCCGGAACCTTGCGGATGCACCTTGTCCACCTGGAAGAATCGGTCGAATATGTTGCCTAAGTCGCGCTCGGATATGCCGCGGCCGGTGTCGTGAACGGCTATTACAAGGTTGTCGCTTTCCGTCCTGACAATGAAATTGATGCGGCCGTTGTCCGGAGTATATTTGAATGCGTTGGACAGAAGGTTGAAGCACACACGTTCCAGTTTCTCGGTGTCTATGGCGATGGTGAAATCGTCGGGCAGGTCGATGTCGACGATCAGTTTGATGTCGCGTTTGCGTGCAATGGCCATGAATGCCTCGGCCCAGTCCCGGGCCAGGTCGGCGAAACGGGCTTCAGTGAGGTTGACGTCGAGCTTGCCGTTCTCGTATTTGCGGAAATCGAGAATCTCGTTGATAAGGCGTTTGAGTATGCGCACGTTCTTGTCGGCTATGCGCATCAGCGAATGCTGCTGAGGCGTCAGGTTGTCGGCGTCGGCGAGTTGTGCCACAGGCTCGGCTATCAGGGTGAGGGGCGTGCGCAGGTCGTGGGATATGTTGGTGAAGAACATGAGCTTGGACTGCGTGGCTTCCTCCAGCTGTCGGTTCAGTTCCTCCTGGGCGTCACGCTGTTGCTCCAGCAGACGGTTCTGCTCCAGTATCTGACGGTGGTGGCGCTGGTTCATCCAGTATGTGCGCAGCAGCATGAACACAAAGGCTAACAGAAGTATCACCAGCCCAATGGTGACATACAGCAGGGTGGTCTGTATGGAATGCCGTTCCCAGTATTGGTCCACCTGGCTTTTGAGGATCTTCATTTTGGAAGTTTCCTCGTTCAGCGACTTGTTCTGAAGCGCGAGGATGTCGGCGTTCGACTTGTCTACGGCCGAAGCGAGGGGCAGCGTCTGGATGCGGTCGAAACGTTCGCCTTTCAGGATGGCCAGAGCGGTACGCACCAGTTCGTGTCCCTCCGTAGGATACAGGAATGTAGCGTCTATCACGCTGTCGGCCACGGCCTTCATGCCGATGTTGGGGGCGGCGTCGATGCCGATGACACGGATGTGCAAGCCCCGTCGGCGCGCTACGTTGGATGCGGCGATGGCCATACGGTCGTTGTGCGCGTAAATCAGGTCTATATCCTTATATATGTTCAGAAGGGAGTCCGTTACGCGCGTCGCGTCCGTGTCGTTCCAGTTGCCGTGGGCCGATGCCACGATGTCAAGCCGGTTCTGTCTTGCACCTTCGGCAAATCCTTCGTGTCTCTGTATGGTCGGCGATGATCCTTTCAGTCCCTGTATCTCCAGCACCCGGCCTCCGGCGCCTGTAAGATTGCCGGCATACTGTGCGGCGGAACGGCCTATGGCGCGGTTGTCCACGCCGATATACGCAGTGTATGAATCGCCGTTGATGTCGCGGTCGAATATCACCACCGGCAGCCCTGACTCGTATGTCTCCTTTATTACAGGCGTAATGGCATTCGCTTCGTTGGGCGCGGCAAGAATGATGTCGAAGCCGTTGTCGCGGAAATATCTGATGTCGGCAATCTGCTTCTCGTTGCTGTCGTCGGCCGAGCGGATTTCCACCGTGGCCTCGGGATGAAACATCATCTCGCGCATGATCTCCTCGTTCATCTTATTGCGCCAGTCGTCGGCGCTGCATTGCGAGACGCCGATGCGGTAAGTCTTTTCCCTTTGGCATGAAACACAAAGCAGACATGCCATCGCAAGTAATGGTATCAATAGGTGCCGTTTCTTCAGGCTCATATTTATATGCAGGTCATTAGGTTAATTCGCACACAAATTTAGTCATAAAAATTTAAATATTAGTGCATTCGGTTATAAAAATGTAGCGCTGCAACATTTTTGATACCCTTTGACCAAAAATTAATATTGCTATCATGGAGTGTTATGTATTTTTGCAACAGAAACCCGGCGGATAGGATTGTAGTCGGGCGTGTGACTGAAAAAATCAACAACATGAACAACTTGATCGGAATAATAAAGACATCGTTGGTGACGGCCGGCATGATGGGGACATTCGTGCTGAATGCCGCCGGAGTCGAAGTAAATCATCTTGGAACGAACAATACGCTGGTGCGTGTCACCGGCGACGGGAAATATCTGCTGATGCCCGTACAGGAGTCGAACGATGACGCGACGGTCAACGTCCTGGTGGACGGGAAACTTGACCGCACCATATATGTAAGGCTGGCCAAGTCAAAGGTGGACTACACAGTGCCTCTGGACATAGCAAGGTACAAGGGCCATGACGTGGCGCTGAACATCGTCACTACGCAGAACCGGTCCACTGTCCGCGAGGCCAAGGAGGATGTGTGCTGGAGCAATTTCAACGTATCTGACACGTTCGATACCGCCAACCGCGAGAAATACCGTCCGGCGTATCATCACACGCCGCTGTACGGCTGGATGAACGATCCGAACGGCATGTTCCATAAGGATGGCGTGTGGCATCTGTACTACCAGTGGAATCCTTACGGATCGAAATGGCAGAACATGACATGGGGTCATTCCTCGTCCAAGGACCTGGTGAACTGGGAGCACCATCCGGCGGCGATAGAGCCCAACGGGTTGGGAACGGTGTTCAGCGGCAGCAGTGCCGTCGATACGGAGAACAGTGCCGGATTCGGCAAGGATGCCGTGCTGGCCATGTACACCTCGGCCGGCGTGAGTCAGGTGCAAAGCCTGGCGTACAGCACGGACAACGGCGAGACGTTCGGCATATACCCGGGCAATCCGACATTAGCGCTGGAGAGTGAGGCCCGCGATCCTAATATGTTCTGGAATCCTGACACGAAGACATGGACCTTGATACTGGCGCATCCGCTGGATCATGAAATGCTGATATTCACGTCGCCCGATATGAAGGCATGGACATTGCAAAGCAAATTCGGCCAGGGACTGGGCGCGCAGGACGGCGTATGGGAATGTCCCGACCTGTTCCCGCTGAAGGTGGAAGGCACCGACGAACAGAAATGGGTGCTTATCTGCAACATAAATCCCGGAGGGCCTTTCGGCGGTAGCGCGACACAGTATTTTGTCGGCGATTTCGACGGCAAGACATTCAAGGCCGATACGGATGCGAGCGGTAAGGTTCCGACCAAATGGATGGACTACGGCAAGGACAATTATGCGAGTGTGAGTTTCAGTGACGCGCCCGACGGACGACGCACGATATTGGGCTGGATGAGCAACTGGCAGTACGCTGCGGATGTGCCCACCATGCAGTATCGCAGCGCGAACACGCTGCCGCGCGATATGAGCCTGTTCCGCGCCAAAGACGGTGAAATATATCTTGCATCTGCCCCTTCGCCCGAGGTGGACATGTTGCGCGGCAAGTTGGTTAAATCCGCAGGAAAGGCTACTGTCGGTGCAAAGGGAATGACCTTCGGCATTCCGGAACTGTGCGAGATTGATATGGAAATACAGCCCGAACGCTGCCGGGAGGTCGAGATATGTCTCAACAATGCCAAAGGCCAGAAGGTGTTGCTGGCATACGATGTGGCCGGAAACAGGCTCGCGTTCGACCGTCGCGAGAGTGGCATAACGGACTTCAGTCAGGATTTCCCAGCAGTAACTGTGGCTCCGCTTTATTCTGACAACGGTATGTTGAAACTCAGGATATTCGTGGACCGCTGCAGCATGGAGGTGTTTGCCGATGGCGGTCGTTCGGTGATGACCAACTTAGTGTTTCCGGATGCCCCGTATTCGCAGCTGACAGTGAAGGCGCGTGACGGAAAGGCTAAGGTGCGCAACCTGAAAGTGTATGAAATCAAGAATAATTAATTATAAAAAGAATAAATCATAATTATGGATATAACACAAACCATAACGGCCAATAAAAAGAGCTACATAGCCCAGATAGTGCCGGTGATGCTGTGCTTCTTCGCCATGGGCTTCGTGGACCTGGTGGGAACGGCATCCAACTATGTGCAGAAGGACCTGGGTCTCACCGATTCGCAGGCCAACCTGTTCCCCTCGCTGGTGTTCTTCTGGTTCCTGATATTCTCCGTGCCGACGGGAATGCTGATGAATAAGATAGGGCGTAAGAATACGGTGCTGATAAGCCTGATAGTGACGGCGGTGTCGCTGTTCATCCCGGTCTTCGGCGACAGCTATGCCGTGATGCTGATCTCATTCTCGCTGTTGGGCATAGGCAACGCCATAATGCAGACGTCGCTCAATCCGCTGGTGAGCAACCTGATAAGCGGCGACAAACTGGCATCGACACTGACGTTCGGCCAGTTCGTCAAGGCTATCGCCTCGTTTCTGGCTCCAATCATAGCGGCATGGGGCGCCACGACGATGATGCCCACGTTCGGACTGGGCTGGCGTGCGCTGTTCGTGATTTACGCGGTGATAAGTTTCCTGTCAATATCTCTGTTGGCGGCCACTCCCATCGATGAGGAAAAGCCCGACAAGGCCACCGGTATCGTGGAATGTCTGCGACTGCTTGGCAAGCCGTTCATATTCCTCTGCTTCCTCGGCATCGTATGCCATGTGGGCATCGACGTGGGTACCAACACCACGGCTCCGAAAATCATCATGGAGCGCCTGGGACTTCCCTTAGAGGAGGCCGGATTCGCCACAAGCGTTTATTTCATATTCCGTACGGCGGGGTGTTTCCTCGGCGCATTCATACTTCGTACAGTGTCGCCCAAACTGTTCTTCGCCGTCAGCGTGGCGATGATGCTGGCCGGAATGGTCATACTGTTTGTATGCAACACGCTCGCTCCGCTGTATGTGGGCATCGGTCTGATTGGATTCGGCAACTCAAATATCTTCTCGGTAGTGTTCTCGCAGGCGTTGATGTACACGCCCAACGAGCGCAACGAGGTGTCGGGCCTGATGATCATGGGCCTGTTTGGCGGCACCGTCTTCCCTCTTGCCATGGGTTATGCGGCCGACGCTCTCGGTCAGGCCGGTGCTGTGGCAGTAATGACCATTGGAGTGATTTATCTGATGTATTACACATTGAAGATCAGGAAAATTTAATAACAGTGAAAATATAATGCCATTATGAATGATATAGTAGTAGGAATGGGGGAGGCCCTGTGGGACGTTCTGCCCGAAGGTAAGAAGATAGGTGGCGCACCGGCCAATTTCGCATATCATGTGTCGCAGTTCGGGCTACCCGGCTACGTGGTGAGCGCCGTGGGCGACGATGCCTTAGGCAAGGAGATTGTGGAAAACTTCACCTCCAAGGGTCTGAACCAGCTGATAGCCGAGGTGCCGTACCCCACCGGTACGGTGCAGGTGGAGATAGACCAGGCCGGTATCCCCCAGTATGACATCAAGGAGAACGTGGCATGGGACAATATCCCGTATACCGATAGCCTGGAAGCGCTTGCAAAAAGGACGAAGGCCGTATGCTTCGGCTCGCTGGCCCAGCGCAACGTGGTGTCGCGCGAAACGATCAACCGGTTTCTGGATGCCATGCCGCAGACCGACGACAGCCTTGTGGTGTTTGACGTGAACCTGCGCCAGGGATTCTACAACAAGGAGATACTGTGCAACTCCATGTCGCGCTGCAATATATTGAAAATCAATGACGAGGAATTAGTGACCGTGAGCCGTATGTTCGGCTATCCCGGAATCGACCTGCAGGACAAGTGTTGGATACTGTTAGGCAAGTACAACCTGAAGATGCTGATACTGACGTGCGGCATCAACGGCAGCTATGTGTTCACGCCGGGCAACGTGTCGTTCCAGCCCACGCCCAAGGTGGAAGTGGCCGATACAGTGGGTGCCGGCGACAGCTTCACCGCCGCGTTCATATCCTCGATACTGAAGGGCAGGAGCGTGCAGGAGGCTCACTCACGCGCCGTGCAGACATCGGCATACGTCTGCACCAGGAAGGGCGCCATGCCCATACTGCCCGCCGAACTGACCGACTGAGACTCTGCCCATATACAATTTTACGCCAGGGTCGGACAGTTGGATTTGAACTTTAGTTGAATAGGAATGTTGTTATTGTAACCGGGGTCGGGTAGGCTCCGGTTTTTAATACTTGATTCGTTATGAAAAAGAATTTATTCCTCTCCTTGGCATCGGCGGCTGTGATCATGCTGGCCGGCGTGACTGTTACCGCCCAGGCGGAACCTCAGATAAACAACGGTATGCCGGGCATCGCAATGGCCGGATCGCAAAACTATAACAAGATTCCCGAAAAGGCACGCAAGTTCGTGGACAAGCATTTCAAAGGCACGGCCGTGTCGAAATGCGAGCAATACTTTGCCAAGGGTCAGTATGAAGTCGAACTGGCCAACGGCGTGGACATCGACTTCAACAGGAAGGGTGAGGTGCTTGAGATCGACGCCCCCGACAACGCATATCTGGCACAGTCGGTAGTGAAGGATCTGCTGCACCACGGAGCATACAACCGTCTTGTGAAGGATGGATATGCGGACAAAGTGGAATCGATAGAGTTCCGCAAAGGCCGGGCCGTTGAAGTCGAGATCGGCATCCAGGGACCCGACACCTACATCTTCGACCTGAACGGCACGCTGATAGCCATCGAAGACTGAATGCCGGAACAGAGACTGCCGGCTTCTGCTGAGACTTCGAGTCTCAGCCACAGTCTATTGAAATACGCATTAACCCAAGGCGTCACGGACCCTCGTTCCGTGGCGCCTTTAGTCATCTATCGCGTCGGTAAGTACAGAGACATGGTCTCCGACCAAGCTGTGTCGCACCGATCTGTCCCCACGAAGGCCGGTGCCTGCTGTCGCTGTCGCCGTCCATCATGGGGTTAATGAGAAACAACCTCTCCGAGGTAGTCAGTCAACTATGACCGGCTGCGATTTTGTTAATCGTAACAAATAAAATCAAGAAAATTGGGATTTTATTTGGTATAATAAATAAAAATGTGGAATTTTGAATTTTGTTAATCATAACAAATAAAATTCCATTGCTGAGAGGCTGGAACAAAGGCGGGACAGGTATTGTTGAAATGATTTAAGAACGAAAAGGAAATTATACGCCATGTGGATAACGATCATGACGCTTGTGCTGGCTGCGGCCGGATTCGTATGGGGCCGGATACGGGCCGACATCGTGGCGCTTATCGCGCTGCTGATACTGACTCTGTCGGGAATATTGACCACTCAGGAGGCCCTGTCGGGTTTTTCGAATCCTATCGTCATCATGATGGTGGGGCTGTTCATAGTGGGTGGCGCGATTTTCAATACCGGACTGGCGAAAATGATGGGAGCGAAACTGTCGCGCCTGGGCAACGGCAGTCCGACACGCCTGTTCTTAGTGGTGGTGCTGGCCACCGGCGTGATAGGCGGATTCGTGAGCAACACAGGCACCGTGGCACTGATGCTGCCGATAGTGGTGTCGATGGCCGCGTCGGCCGGGGCACCGGCCTCACGGTTCCTGATGCCGTTGGCGTTCGCATCGAGTATCGGCGGTATGCTTACGCTGATCGGTACACCGCCCAACCTTGTCATAGCAGAAGCGTGGGAGGAATTCAGCGGGAAGCCGCTGACCATGTTCTCATTTCTGCCCGCAGGCCTGGTGTGCCTGGTGGCCGGTACGCTGCTGTTGATTCCGCTCAGCAAAATATTGACACGCGGCAAAAAGAAGAATTCCGGTGCCGTCAAAGGTGACCGTACGCTGGTAGACATTGTGGAGGAATACAATCTGAACCACGACCTGTGGCGCGTTGACGTGCCGTCGTCGTCGCTGATATCGGGACTTTCGCTCGGTGCCCTTTCGCTCAGGGCCAATTATGGCCTCGACGTGCTGGAACTGAGGGTGGTTGAGGGCAAAGGCCTGCTGAAGAATGTGTCGCAGGAGGCTCCGTCGGCCAAATCGGTGATCGAGCCGGGAGACATACTGTTTATCCGGGGTCCGAGGGAAAACGTAGACCGTTTCGTGTCGGACTATGACCTGCGCATAGCCGACGACAATGACGAATCGCGCCGGCATCTTGACTTTTATGACATAGGTCTGGCCGAGCTTGTGGTGCTTCCCAATTCGGGCATCCTGAAGGAGACGATTGCGGAACTTGACTTCCGGAACAAATATAACGTCAACATATTGGGCGTGAGAAGGGGCGGAAGCTATATAACACACAACATAGGCGACCGCAAGGTAGCGAAAGGCGACGTGCTGCTGGTGCAAGGCACCTGGGACGCCATCGGGAAGATAAGCCGCGACACGCGCGACTGGGTGGTGCTGGGCGAGCCTGAGAGCCGGGCGTCGAAAGTGACGATAGACTATAAGGCTCCCATCGCCGCGGTGATAATGCTGGCCATGATTTTGGCGCTGGTGTTCAGCAGTGTGCCGGCGGTGTTCGTGGTGCTCACGGCCGGTGTGCTGATGATGCTGACGGGGTGTTTCCGCACCATCTCCGACGCTTACCGCACCATCAACTGGGAAAGCGTGGTGCTGATAGCGGCCATGATGCCCATGAGTTTCGCATTGGAAAAGACGGGGGTGAGCGAGATGGTCAGCGTGTCGCTGGTCGAGGCATTGGGCGGAATAGGCCCCCATTGGCTGATGGCCGGCATCTATTTCACCACATCGTTGCTGACGCTGTTCATCTCCAACACCGCCACGAGCGTGCTGATGGCGCCGATAGCGGTGCAGAGCGCCGTGGCGTATGGAGTCAGCCCGCTGCCCATGCTGTTTGCCGTGACGTTCGGAGCATCATTGTGCTTCATGTCGCCGTTCTCGACGCCTCCGAACGCGCTTGTGATGCCGGCAGGGCAGTACACGTTCATGGATTATGTCAAGGTCGGAGCCCCCCTGCAGCTGTTGCTCGGAATCCTCATGATATTCGTCATCCCGCTGTTCTTCCCGTTCTGATCATTTTCAGAAATGCCATTTTTGTATGTTGGAATTATAAAGATCTCAAGTCACAGAACTTAGCGGCAAAAGCGAAGTTATGTGAGCCGATACCTCGGAGAGGTTGTTTCTCGATAACCCCACGATGGCTGAAGGGCGCAAAGCGTCCCCACAGCCTTCGTGGGGATAGACCGCTACAGTCTATCTTGGTCGGAGACCATGTCGCTCGCCTTAAGCAACCTAATTCTCGATCATATCGGGATACATATCAGGCAGTACAGCGACATGGTCTCCGACCAAGCTGTATCATGCCTGGCTGTCCCCACGAAGGCCGGTGCCAGCTGAAGCTGTCCTGTCTCTTATACACATCTC